>ERZ777305.107-NODE-107-length-130847-cov-6.373333_pt1 | contig 130847 bp, 121 predicted proteins | sample MGYA00374965_ERZ777305 | MGnify/ENA primary metagenome ERZ777305 (study PRJEB29328, sample SAMD00013331) | mouse gut metagenome | study: EMG produced TPA metagenomics assembly of the Metagenome analysis of fecal microbiota from mouse which was promoted... | reverse complement strand
GCAGATCGGTGTAGCCGCAGACAATGTAGACGGCTTTAAAGCAGGTGGCGTCATTCAGCATTCCGCACCACCTTAAGGACTGCCGCGAACAGCGGCATGGGTGTGGATTCCGTCACATGGATGGAAAAACCGTTTACAGAAACGGAAAGCCCCTGCTGTATATCGCTGCCGCTTTGCGTTTTCTGTTGTAGGATGCAGGTGTTTACCGGGACAATCTGCTGCGCCGGAGCCTCCGGCGGAAGGTTTTCCAGACATGCCTGCCTTACGCGGCGCAGCCTGTAATAGTAGTTCGCTTTCGTAATATCGTGGGCGGCACACCAATCGACAACACTCATGCCTGCGGGACGGTTCTGGCACTCCCTGATCTGGGCGGCCCATTCTTGTAAACGGTACTGTACAGCCACTGCCGTTGTTGCTGAACTCATAGACTTACCTCCGTATAGCGGTATCAAAAGTTAAGAATCAACTTTTAATACCTGTGATAGAAATATAGTCTATTGTCACACACTTTGCCCTCATAGTCGAGGTACGCACTATCTACCGTTTACGTTGTAAATAAATATCATAAAGCATAAGGAGGATTGATTAGGCGATGAAAAATGATGAGCAAAAATATAATGTAGATGTGGTAGATGGAAAAGATGAAGATGAGGGTTGGAATGATTAGTCAATCTAAGGCACATTAATAAAGGATTAACCTGTCATATTATGGGGAATAGCAGTTAATGATTAAAAGAGTTAAATAGTGTAAAGATTTGGAATTGTAAAAATATATAATATCTATGAAATAAAGAGTAGTTTGCTGGTACGGGAGAATCCGAAAAGGATTCTCCCGTGTTTGTCGTAAAAAACTTATTATCTATGCATTCAATATTTTAAGGAAGAGGGCTGGCGACAATGGTAAATGAGGGTTAGAATGCAGAATGTTATGGAAAGAAGTGTATTTTATTGGAATCTGAGGAAAGAGAGGATGGGAAGACATGGATAGAAAAACAGTGGATGAAACGAAAATTTATGATGAGGTTCTAAAGCAAAGCTTGAATGATTCAGGCAGACAAGACAGCCTTATAGATATTCCGCCAGACGTATATAGGCTGATAAGGTCGGCAGAGATAAGGGATTATTTCCGGAAGAATGACTGTATGGGAATCTTTATGAAAGAGCAGATTATCCTCCACAGCTATACATCAATGCAGCAGAAAACAGAGATGCTCAAGCGGCTATCACATACAGGCAGCGAAGAGGAAAATAGGCTGGTGGAGGCTGGCGTGAACCTGAAAGTTGTGCAGGATACGCTCGGGCATAAAGACTTTTCCACGACTATGGATATCTATACAGATGTAACGAAGGAATTGAAACAGAGGGAATTTGATAACCTTCAGGAGAAGATGAACCAGAAAAAATACAGGGGAAAACAGAGAGGGAACCCTGATGCGGCAGGGCAAAACGAAGATGGGGAAGAGGGCTGAAATGGCTTTCTTCCTGTTGTATTTATGGTGCTTTTTGATTATAATATAAAAGAAGCAAGTAATGACTGAGAGGAAAGGGAAAGGCGCATTGGATGAGTGAGGCAGAACAGCAGAGAAAAGAACAGGAACATCAGGAAGATTTACAGCGTCTGCGGGATTTCCGTCCTATTGATGATGATTTTATGCGTTGCCTGTTTAAAGATAATATTCCGCTGGCTGAACTGGTATTGCGGATTATAACTGGCAAACAGGATTTGATTATTACAGACTGCCAGACACAGAAGGATATGAAACGGCTGGCCGGGGCGCGTTCGATTTGTTTAGACGCTTATGGAACAGATTCTGAAAATAAAAAGTATGATTTAGAAATACAGCGTTCGGATAAAGGCGCAGGTCCCCATCGGGCAAGATACCATTCCAGTGTAATGGATATTGAGAATCTGGATGCAGGGCAGGAATTTGATGAACTGCCGGACACTTATACAATATTCATCATAGAAAAGGATTTCTATGGAATGGGAGAGCCGCTCTATGTGATAGAGAGGATGAACCTGACGACAGGGAAAGGATTTGAAGATGGGGAGCATATCCTGTATGTCAATGGCGAATACAGGGGAGAATCTGATTTAGGGAAGCTGATGCATGATTTTTGTTGTACGCAGGCTGACGATATGAATTTTGCTTTGATGGCGGAACGTACAAGATATCTGAAAGAAAATCCGAAAGGGGTGCAAGAGATGTGTAAGGTCATGGAAGATATGCGGAATGAGGCAGAGTATTATAAGGCGATTGAAATTGCAAAACGGATGATTGTCAGAGGTAAAGCGACTCTTGAAGAAATTGCAGAGGATACTGGTCTGGCATTGAATAAGATACAGGAATTATCTGTAAAAATGGGAATGTGAAAATTTTTCTGAACCAATCCTGAACCATTTTTGGACCAATTTTTACAAAGTTATGGATATTTCAGGAGAGTTATGGAAAAAAGAGCAATGAGCAAATCATAGGAATATATGGGGGTGGAGGGATTTGCGGATATATAAAAACAGATATACCTACAATCCCGACGATGAAAACGCTTGGCGGAAACAAATCCGCAGACCATGCGGGAAACGCGAAAAAAGAAGCTGTCCATGAGGCGAAGAAAAGCAGTATCTCCAGAGAACAGGCATGGGAGCTGTTGAAAAAATATAACAAAGAACCTTTCCACTTACAGCACGCGCTGACGGTAGAAGGCGTCATGCGTTGGTATGCGAAAGAACTCGGATATGCGGCGGAAGAGGATTTCTGGGGAATTACCGGACTTCTTCATGATATTGATTTTGAGCTTTATCCGGAGGAACACTGTAAAAAGGCTCCGGAACTTCTGCGCGAAGCAGGCGTCGGCGAAGACATGATTTATGCAATCTGCTCTCACGGCTACGGAATCTGCAGCGAAGAAGAACCAAAGCTTGAGATGGAAAAGGTGCTTTTTGCATCCGATGAACTGACGGGGCTGATTTGGTCATGCGCGCTGATGCGTCCGTCAAAAAGCACGATGGACATGGAAGTTAAGAGCCTGAAAAAGAAATTCAAAGATAAGAAATTTGCGGCAGGCTGTTCCAGAGACATTATTTCCCAGGGGGCGGAACTGCTCGGATGGGAACTGGGCGACCTTTTCGATAAGACGATTCAGGCAATGAGAAGCTGCGAAGCCGATGTGGCGGCGGCAATGGAGAACTAAACAGGAAACAGACTGTGGAATCCGGACAGGATTTACGGTCTGTTTTTTTGGTTATCCTAAAATATAGAATACGCCGCGCTGCATTTACCGGTCCAAAATTGAACGTCCATTATTGAATCTTTACCCGTTTTCCGATTCCATGTATAATCAACAGTAGTGATTTGTTCATGATTTGTATGTGTTTGAGGAGTTTTATATGTTCCAGAGTAAGTTATTTCTGAGATTGTTCATGACGTATATTTTAGTGATTTTTTCTTATATGATTTTATGTATTGTTTTTTTGCTGTATAAGAATCACCAGATTAGCGAGATGCAGGAGAAGCGCAGAAGCGAAATACAGTTGGTGGAAGTCAGCAGCATCGTGGAACAGCGTATGATGACGGCGCAGAATATCGTGCAGAATCTCAGCTATTCGACAATTATGAAGCAGCTCTACATGAATACTAGAACGGGAGAGATACTCGATTCCTATGCGCTTTTTTCCATACAGAACGAAATGAAAAATACGATGGCTTCCAGCGGTTTGTCCATCTATAAAACAGTGCTGTTTGTGGAAAACAGTGAGAAGGCTTATTCCAGCGGCGGAGTCATCGCGCTGACAGACAGTTATATTCCGCTGGAACAGGAACTTCCGTGTATTATGGTAGATACCGTGAATGGTGCGTTTCAGTTGAACAGCACGAAACGCTATTCTTTTAATAAGGAATGCCTTTTGTACTGTGATGCGTATACCTATCAGAATGGGAGCGATATCGGAACCATCTGCATTTTGTTCGATTTGAAGAATTTAAACAGCGATATTCAAAAAGTTCTGGAAGACGATTACGGAGTACGGGTTCTGTATCAGGACGACGTGGTTTTTTCCTGCGGGGAGGAAACGGATAAATTGTATGAGACGGAATCCGTGAAGATGCCCGGTCTGGTATATCGGATTTACGCGCCGGCGGGAACGGCTTCCGGAATAGACCATTTCTTCTTCATTACGCTGCTTGGGATTGTAGTGATTTCTCTTGTTTTTCTTGGATTTGCCTTTGTGGTAAGCCGGAGATATTATATCCCCATCGACAGGCTGGAGCAAATGGTTTCGACCAATCAGAATACATCGGAAGATGAGATGGAGAAAATTATCTGTGGAATACAGGATTTGATTGGAGAAAAAAACAGATACCGCGAAAAAATGCTGACCATTACGCCTTATGCCAAAACGGGAATGCTTCATTCGATGATTGCGGGGAATGCGGCGGCGGATAATGTGGGCAAATTTCTGGATGAGAATTATCTGGATTTGATACGGCCATATTTCATTGTGTCAGTCGTCAATTTTGCCTATGACGGGACGCCTGCCCTGCGGGAAGAAAGTCATAAGCGGGAAATAGAAGAGCTCTTCCGGACCGTGACGGACATTTTTTCGACGGATGAAGTGAACATTGTATATTATTTCCGTGATATTTATAATGTATTTCTGATTACAAATTTTGAAACAGAGCAGGAAATGGATGATTTGTTTTATCAGATTCATAAATACGTCAGTACCGCCAAAAGCAACAGTTATGTAACGATGGGCGTTGACATTGTCCGGGATGATATCGGGGAATTAAAGCAGGCATGCGAAGGCGCGCTGAAAGCGCTGGACAGCATATTGACGGAGGGGCGGGAGACCGTTTATTTCCTGGAAGATACGGAAGACTGTGCGGCGGCATATTATTTCCCGGCGAATTTCCGGGAAAAGCTGAAGCATTGTCTGTTGAGGCAGGACAAAGAAGAAATACACAAACTGCTGTTTGATATTTATAAAACCAATCTGGACATAGAGGGCATGTCGGAGATGTACAGGTCTCTTATCGATGATTTTCATCTTTCCGTCATGAAGACGCTGCGGGAGATTACCGAATTAAATACGCTGCACCTGAATATCAAAAAATATACCGGACTGGCAACGTTACAGGAGATTTTTGATTATTATGACGCGGCGTTGCTTTCCGTCATCGATACGTTGCATGATTCGGCGGAGCAGGTGGAGGAGGACTCAAAGCTTGAAGAAGATATTGTAGCATATATCGACGCGCATTACTGTGATGAAAATTTGTCCATGCAGAGTCTGACGAGCCGTTTCAATGTGAGCAATAAATATCTGAGCCTGCTCTGCAAAGAGCGTTTCGGGGTCACCTATTTACAGTATATACAGTCGAGGAGAATCAAAAAGGCGGCAGAGCTTCTGAGGGAAAAACGATATTCCCTGACAGAGATAGGCGTGATGTGCGGCTATACGAATCAGCTGACCTTCCGGCGTAATTTTAAGAGTATTATGGGCGTGAATCCAAGTGTATATCAGAAAAAATAAGCCCGGAAAACAAAAAATGATGCTTCTGAAAAAAATGATGCTTTGCAAAAAGCATCATTTTTTTTATGGAAATTATTGAAACTATATTTTTGTTTTTCTGTATTGTATAGTGGAATTGCTTCCGGAAAGCGGCGTCAGGACAGACGTGGGCGGTGGAAGCGAGAAAAGAAAAGGAACGAGGGGTCAGGATGAAAACGAAACGGGAAGAACGAAAAAAGGATTGGAAAAAGAGCCTGAAAAGAGACAAGTATCTGATTATTATGATTTTGCCGGTTATTATTTATTATCTGGTTTTCTGCTATTTTCCGATGACCGGCCTGTGGATGGCATTCACGCAGTACAGGATTGGTTCCGGTCTCAAAGGGCTGTATCTGAGTGAATTTGTAGGACTGAAATGGTTTCAGCAGTTTTTCAGTTCCGTCTATGTGTGGAGACTGGTGAGAAATACGTTTTTGCTTTCTTTTTATTCTCTGATTTTTGGATTCCCGATACCGATTCTTTTTGCGGTCGCCGTTACACAGGTGAAAAGAAAAGGCCTGCAGAAGACGATTCAGGTGAGTACATATCTGCCCTATTTTATATCGACGGTTGTTGTCTGCGGTATGATTAATAACTTTTTATCTCCGTCGGGAGGCATTATTAATCAGCTGTTGAACAAAATAGGCATTGACAGTATCAATTTTTTAAGTCTTCCGGAATGGTTCCGGTCGATTTATGTAATATCCGGCTCCTGGCAAAGCTTCGGATTTAACTCCATTATTTTTGTTGCGGCGATTATGGGCATTTCCCCGGATTTGTACGAGGCGATGAGAGTGGATGGGGCGAATAAACGACAGGTCATCTGGCATCTGATTCTGCCAGGTATCAGGCCGACCATTATTCTTTTGCTGATTATGACGTTGGGAAGCATGATGAGCGTTGGTTTTGAAAAAGTCTATCTTCTGTATAATTCGGCCGTCTATGAAACCGCAGACGTCATTCAGACTTATGTATACAGACAGGGTATTCAGAGTAACAATTACAGCTATGCGGCGGCTGTCGGTTTTTTTAACTCCATAGTCAACTTTACCATTGTATTTTTTGCGAACCGCCTGAGCCGTAAAATAACGGATACGTCAATTTGGTAGGAGGGAAATCAAATGTTAAAAGGAATAAAAAATAAAGCGGCCGGGGATATGATATTTGATGCCGTCATCGCATTTTTCTTATTGTTTGCCGTAGTTGTCTGCGTCTATCCGTTTCTGTATGTTGTCAGCGTTTCCGTCAGTTCCGGGGAAGCTGTCAATAAGGGACTGGTCACATTGCTGCCGGTGGACCTGAATTTTGAAGCGTTAAAGTCGGTTCTCGCTTATAAGCAGCTCTGGACGTCTTATGGGAACACGATATTTTATACGGTAGTCGGAACGGTTTTTAATATTGTTTTTACCTGCCTTGCGGCTTATCCGTTATCCAGAAAGACGTTCTGTTTCAGAAAACAGATGAATTTTCTTCTGGCGTTTACCATGTATTTTTCAGGCGGACTGATTCCCATTTATATCGTTGTGACGAATCTGGGACTGTACAACAGCAGATGGTCCATGATTCTCCCGGTTCTGGTAAGCGCTTATAATGTGATGATTTGCCGCTCCGCGTTCGAATCCATTTCAGAAGAACTGTTTGAAGAAGCAAAGCTGGAGGGGGCAAACGACATACTGATTATGACCAGAATTGCGATTCCGTTAATCAGACCGACGCTGGCGGTGCTTACGCTGTATTATGCGGTGGCAAGATATAATGATTTCTTTAATGCAATGCTTTATATCAGCGATAAAAAACTGGAGCCTCTGCAGCTTTTCCTGAGAAGGATTCTTCTGGAAGCTTCTTCGGAAATCATGCAGACGACCAGTGTAAGCATGGCGGCGGCGAGCCAGTCATCCATTCAGGTCCGCTATGTGTGCATCGTTGTATCGGTCATACCAATCATGATGGTTGTGCCTTTTGTGCAGAAATATCTGGTAGAAGGAACCATGTTGGGAGCGGTAAAAGGATAAGTCGCATGTTCAATACATGAAAAATGTAATTTACTATAATTTAAAATGCAAAAAAGGAGGATTACAACATGAAAAAGAAACAAATGATTGCATTGGGCCTGGCCGCAGCGATGCTGGCCGGCGGCCTTTCTGGGTGCGGAAATTCATCGGGCGAACCCGCGCAAAATGATGCTGCGGGGAATACGTCCACACCGTCCGCTTCGACAGACACTTCTTCAGATACCGCGAAAGATACGTCCGCATCGGATTCCGCACCGGATGCCGCAGGCGGCGACGTTTATACCGGTGAAGCGCCGGTTACACAGGAAGAAGGCGCGTCTTTGAAAATACTTGCACAGACTTCGAATTATACGAATGTGGATATTGCGAGTGCGGAGATAGTGGAAACCGTCGTTGCCAGCTCAGGCGTAGCGGTAGACTGGCAGCTTGTGGATTATAATAACTATGCCGATTCTGTCGGACCGATGCTGACGACGGGCGCAATGGATGCGGATATCATCCTGCTTCCGGACCAGGATGCAAATCAGACATATATTAAATCAGGTTTGTTTACGGCGTTGGACGAACATTTTGACGAGATGCCCAATTTCAGCAGGTGGCTGGATGCCAATCCGGTTATTAAAGCGGAAATCACCGCAGAAGACGGACATATCTACTATGTGCCCGGAACGAATGTCGGCAAGGATTATCAGCCGGTATTAATGTACAATCAGGTATGGCTGGATAAGGCCGGCATGGATGCGCCGGAGACACTGGATGAATTTGTAGAGCTTCTCAGGTATTTCAAAGAAAATGACATGAACGATAACGGAGACGCTTCGGATGAAATCCCGATGAGCATTATGGCTGAATTTCTGCCCTATATGTTCGGACCCGCGTTTGGACTCGACCTTGTCAGCGGTTTCCAGGCGGATGCGGACGGTAACGTGACATATGCCGCTGCGGATTCGGAGAATTACAGAAAATATCTGGAATTTTTAAACGGTTTATATCAGGAAGGACTGTTGGAAGTAGAATATAACTCCCTCGACAGAGACCAGGTAATCGAACGTATGTCGAATGACTTAACCGGCGTCGGATTCGATTTCAGTTGGGCAATGTCCATGATGTACAGCAACGTTCTGCCCTATTATGACGGAACCAAAGATACGGCGTTCATCGGCGCAGCGCCTCTTTCCGGTGAACATGAAGGTTACTATGTAGGCCGTGTGGAACTTGGAAATATGTTCGGTGTCGCATCTTCTTCTGAAAATATCAGCCTCGCATGCAGATTTCTCGATTACGCCATGAGCGAACCCTGTCAGGAAATGTATCAGTGGGGAATCGAAGGAGAAAGCTATACGGTAGATGCTAACGGAAATAAGAGCTATACCGAACAGGCAAATGACAACGACTGGTTACAGCAGCTTGGCATTAATCCTTCGTTCGTATTTCCGGCACAGCAGTCGGTAGTATCCACAGATGCGCTTGTTGCCGACTGGCATGCGGAATGCAACGCGTGGCAGGAGCAGTTCGTTATAGACCCGTGGCCGTTTATCTATTCTACGGTGGATGAATCCGAGATTATCAACACCTATATGGTTGACATTGAGACTTATGTAGACGAAAATGCGGCGGCATTTATTACGGGAACTAAAACAATAGATGAATTTGACAGTTATATCAGCGGCCTGCAGGCATTAAATTTATCGGAAGTAATTAATGTAAGGCAGAATCAGTACAAACGTTATCTGGCCGCACTGCAATAAGAAAAAAACGGGAAGGAGCTGCTTTGGCAGCTCTTTCTGCATGAAGGCATAATATAAGGCGTATGGAAAACTGCGGTACAGGAATGATTCGCCTGAATCGAAAGGGATGTGAATTTGATTGTAAAGATGGTGGTTTTATACCTGAAAGTAGGAAAGCACTGTGTTGTAATTTCCTGTCCGAGATGATATATTACTGGAAAAGGGATGGTGAACCGCATGATAAATGAAAACGGGCAGATGCAGGTAATCGATTATTTTGAGAGCGACAGACAGGAACACTGGCTGTCCCAAATCGAAAAAAGCGACTGGAACGCCGGAAAATATCTGTATGAACTGCTAAGGAAGAAGGAACTGAAAAAGTTGGTTGGAGAAGATGCAAAAGTATTGATGCTGACGGACGGGGACGAGCTTGTTTCGTTCTGCACCTATGCGGAAAAAGACGATATACAGCCGACAACGTTGAAACCGTGGATGGGATTTGTTTATACATTTCCGGCATACAGAGGACATCGGTATTTCGGAAAATTGTTCCAGGAAGTGGAAAAGCTCGCGAAAGAAAATAACGTACGGGATGTGTATATATCGACGAATCATACTGGGTTGTATGAAAAGTATGGCTGCGAATTTTACCGGATGATAAACGATATGCACGGCGAGCCTTCCAGAGTCTATGTAAAACATTTCGGTTAAAGACATTTTCATTCATGTAAAAAGTCGGAAAGGCATGTCGTTTGAAAGGAAATCTTATGGAGATAAAAAGAATTGAGGGCAGCTTTTCTATCTGCAAAGTAAAGGATTTTTCGCGTGTGAATTTTCGCGCGTCCTATTGCTTTACAGGGAAGACAGATGAGGAAAATTCGCTCGTTTGTCTGACGGAAGACGTTCCTGAAAATGTTATCGAACAGGATGATGACTGGATGGGATTTAGAATCCAGGGCGTTCTGGATTTTTCTCTCGTGGGAATACTCGCCGGAATCTCGAAGATACTTGCGGAAAACGAAATCGGGATTTTTGCCGTATCCACTTATAACACCGATTATATCCTGACAAAGCGAATACATTATGAAAAGGCGCTGCGGGTTTTAACCGAAGCGGGTTATTGCGTCGTTTCATAAATAAATCCGGAATGATACAACTATGATGCAAAAATGATACGAATCTGATACATTCCTCCTGTAAAATGGGCATAAAACATCCATGAGATACAGGAGGAATTACTTTTGAGGAAACATGCCGGAATCATTCTTTTTATGGTTAGCATTTTGTGCCTTGCCAGAACCGCTTTTTTGCATGAAAAGACAGATATTTGTTTCAAAACACAGGCTGCTGCGGCAGAGCCTTTTTTTATGAAGACCGGAGAACGGGGCGTTATACATAGCGGAATGAAAATGTTTTTCGCATGGCTGCGGGAGGATGCTGTTTTTCAGGATGGCACAATGGAGCTTACAGGACTTGTTATCGAAGACATGGACGGCAACGGTCAGAAGGACATGCTTGCCATGCTTATGCCGCGTGCGGGAAAAGAATCGAACGATTCCGGCTGTATCTGGCTGTATATGAATGAGGACGAACCTTACTGTTTTGACGAACCAGAATGTTTTTATGACGGTCAGTTTGATTTTTTTGCGGAAGATATCGACAATGACGGGAATGTGGAAATTGTGTTGAGCATGGAAGGAAGCGGCTGCGGCGGAGCGGGTGATTTTTATAAAGTGATTTTGAAATACAGGAACGATGGAGCGCATCATCAAATAGAGCGGATGGAACTGCCTTCGGACCTTTGGGACGGATTTACCGACCAGGGAATTGTCGTATCGGTATATCAGGAGGCGGAAAAGAATCTGTACAGCGCATATTGTTCCTATTTCAGGGAAATTATTTATTTTAAAGCGGAAAATGCGGCCGAACCGAATGAAACGCCGGTGTGGGTGGGCGGCAACGAAAGGGGATTTTTCGACTTACGCGCTGTGGAATATCAGGGACAAAATGCCCTTCAGGCCTCGGAATACCTGTACGGTGAAGGAGGAAGCGCCCACGAAGTGGCAACGGCCCGGTTCCTGATATTGTGGGATAAAGACGGAAACGGCTATGTGGAAAAATGGTGGCTTGACAGCGTCGGCCCGGAGTCTGCAGGCTGAGAGAAAAGCGCAGCAATTTCTGCCATAAATTCCGCCATAAACGCCTGTCATAAACGATTTCCCCCATCATAGCCAAAAGCTTCTATCTATGATATAATGGTGCAAAAGAAAAACAAGCGGCTGCGAAGCAGACATTTGTTTTTCTAAAGGAAATCGAAGATTTCCTATTGCCATTAACGAGCAAACGTCCGATGAAATCGGACAGAAAGCGCGTAAGAGCGAGTTTGCGAGTCTACACTTCGCAAAAACAAAACAAGCGTCTGCGAAGCAGACGGATGGGTATTAAAATGTCGGTCAGGTATAAAAAAATAAGAGGTCTGCTGCTTATGGGAAGTCTTCTTTTGTTGACGGCTTTGTCCATACTTATTCTGGCGGCAGAAAAAAGAGAAGAACGAGAGGAAGAGGACCGTTTGCCCTTTTCCCTTACTTACAGACAGGATGGCGTTTTACACCGGCTTCAGGGATTCCGGACGGAGACAGCCGTCTGTTTCTGCGTTCCGGGGAATCTGTCGCTTCAGGATGTGCACCTTGATATGGAAACGGCGGAATGTCTGTTTATTGACGGCGGGCAGCTTGAAGACGGTGATACGATTGCAGGAGTGGAGTTGAACCGTATATACGAGGCGGGGGCATCCGGGACGCAGATTGTTTTCATGCAGGGCTCGAAACTGCCCGTCATTCGTCTGACGACGGAGACGGGAAGCATGGAAGCCGTTAACGGCGATAAGGAGTACGCGGAAGCTGGTTTTATGGAAGTATATGACGAGGACGGCAGAATGGTTACGGCGGCCAGAATGGAGCGTTTTTCCGGCCGGGGAAATACCTCGTGGGATGCGGCGAAAAAATCTTATGCGGTGAAACTGGAAGACGCGGAGGACATTCTGGGAATGGGCGCGGCGAAACGGTGGGTATTATGCGCGAATTACTATGACGGCGCCTATATCAGAAATCAGATTGGTTTTGAAATCGCGGCCCAAAGCGGTATGGCATTTACACCGGAGGAGCAGTTTGCGGAGCTGTATATCAATGACGAATACGCCGGTCTTTATCAGATTATGGAGAAGATAGAGCCGGGCCCGAACCGGATGGATATCGGAAACGATTATCTGCTGGAAGTGGATTATATCGAACGGGCAGTCGGAATGCCCTATATTTTACTGGACAACGAACAGCCGGTGGTTGTTCATGCGCCGGAGAAAGGCTGCGACCTGGAAGGCGTGCAGCAGTTTTTCGATGCGTTTACGTCGGATTTGGAGAACGGCAGCGTAACGCTTGCGATGGAAAAGATAGACGTGGAATCTTTTGCAAAGCGGTTCGTGATGGAAGAAATTTTACAGGATATGGATTTTGGTTATACGAGCCAGTATTTGTATCTGGATTTGGAAAAAGGAATCCTTCACGATGGCCCTCTATGGGATTTGGATAATACGATGGGAAGGGGAACCGCCGTTGAAGCGGAACCGCTTTTTGTGACGGATTATGAGCTGAACTATAATAACGTCAGCCGCTGGTATGCGGTATTATATGGACAGGCGGCGTTCAGAAAACTGGTATCGGAAGAATATCAGGCAAATTTCCGGCCGGCGCTGCTTGCGCTCCTGGATGGCGGAATTGAAGAAAAAACGGCGGCGATTGAGGCTTCCATTGCAATGGACCAGGTTCGTTTTCCTGCACCGCGGAGCGTTTTTATGACGGATGCGCAGTTAGAAGAGCATACGACGCATCTGCTGAATTATCTTCAGGATAAACTGCGTCTGTTAGATACGGCTTTTGCGGAATTGCAGACGAATATGGACACGGAAGTCATACTGCCGCCTACGGAAGTGAAAGAAAATCCGCTGGAAGAAAATCCACCGGAGGAAATGCCGGGAGCATTGCAGCAGGAGGAAACAGGGCAGGGAGATGCGGACGGAGAGCGCGGACTTATCGGTACGCTTATGGATTACCGTTTCCCGGCGGTACTGCTTGTCATGTGCGGCAGCGGTATGCTATTATGGTATCGGTGCAGAAAAACGGGAAAATAACGGGATGGTTGGCCGGATAATGAAAAAGAAAGAAGATGGGGCGAAAGAATACAGATATCGGTACGAACTGAAATTTCTTTGTACGCAGTTACAGATAGAAATGCTCTGCGCACAGCTTGACGTCCTGATGGAAAAAGACCCGCACAGCGGAGCGGACGGGCTCTATACGGTTCGAAGTCTGTATTTTGACGATTATGGAAACAGCGCCATGAAACAGAAGGAAGACGGACTGGACGAGCGGAAAAAATATCGGATTCGTTCTTATCTTTCGGGGATGGACGAGCGTTTTCGTCTGGAAATCAAATATCGGAACAGAGATAAAATCAGAAAAGAAAGCTGTCATGTAACGGCGGAAGAAGTGGAAAAGATTCTGCGCGGAGAAGCCATTCCGGCGGCTTATGATTCCGGTCGAGCTGTGCTTGCGCAGTTTGAACTGGCGAGGGAGCGGATGCTTTTGGCGCCCGCGGTTATCGTGGAATATGACAGGACGCCTTATGTATATCCGGAAGGAAATGTGCGTATCACGATGGACCGGAATATATGCGCGTCGCCGGACACGGGCGCTTTTTTGCGGCAGGATATTGTGACGATTCCGGTGTTAGAACGAAACATACATTTGCTGGAAGTCAAATATGATGAATATCTGCCGGATTTTCTCAGACAGGCGCTGCAGACAGTGAGCCTCGATAAAATCTCGTTTTCCAAATATTATCTTTGCAGGATGGCGGGGAAACCGCTTAGAATGTCGGAAAGGGAACAGGAATAGTCACATGAATTTTAACGATATTTTTACCAAAACATTCAGAGAGGGATTTGCCGGTGCAGAACTCGGTTTTCTGGAAATGATGTTAGTATATGCGTTGGCGGTCTGCGTTGGCGGATATATTTTTCTCGTTTACCGGTTTGTGACCAAACAGGCTTTTTACTCCAAACATTTTAATATTTCGCTGGCGGTTCTTCCGGTTATTGTTGCCGCAATTATTCTGGCGATTCAGTCGAGTATCGTTATTTCGCTCGGCATGGTTGGCGCGCTTTCCATTGTCAGATTTCGTACGGCGGTAAAAGACCCGATTGATTTGACGTTTCTGTTCTGGTCGATTTCCGCGGGAATCCTCTGCGGCGCAGGCCTGGGGGAAATGGCGGTCATCGTGTCCCTGATTATTACGGCGATGATTGTTGTGCTCGATAATGTACGGATTGCCAAAGCGCCGATGCTGCTTGTATTGAATCTGGAAAATCCGGATGCCGAGGATGAAATGCTGCAAACCGTAACGGAATATTGTAAATACAGCAAGGTGAAATCCAGAAATCTGACGAAGGAGAAACTTCATATTATCGTAGAAGTCCGCACCGATAAGGGAAAAGAACTCGTGAAGAAACTTTCCGCCAAAGAAGGTATTTTTTCGATTACCCTGATGGAACATGACGGGGAAGCGGTCTGCTGAAAACCGCCAGATTTTGCTGTAAATAATACCGGATGAAAAAGCGGTCAGGGCGTCTGGCTGACAGCGTTTATGACCGCCAATTCTGTAATGATTTCTGCTATCAGCTTATTTCTGATGATTTCTTTTTATTTCCGTTTTACGGAATATCCAACAGATTGTATTGTTCACTATTTTTTTCACATTTTTTGTCACAAATAGAAGAGAACGTTGTCTAATAGAACAGGAGGTAAAAAACCAAAACTTCCAAATGATTAAAATGCCGCTTTTGCGGCGGAATGAGAGGAAATATGGATAAAAAAACGAATGAAGAATTACAGGCTTTGGTTGAAAAAGCCACGGCAGGGGACAAAAACGCCCTTGAAGCGCTTGTTGCAGGGATGCAGGACATGGTCTTCAATTTATCCCTGCGGATGCTCGGTACGTTTGCAGATGCAGAGGATGCCACACAGGATATCCTGTTGAAAATGATTACGCATCTTTCTTCTTTCAGAGGCGACAGTTCTTTTACGACATGGGTATTCCGTATTGCGGCCAATCATCTGAAAAATTACAAAAAGCATATGTTTGCCCATTATCCGCTGAGCTTTGAGTATTATGGGGACGACATAGAAAACGGAAAAATACAGGATGTTCCGGATTTGACGCAGAATGTGGAGCGGAATATACTGGCGGAAGAACTGAAAATGTCCTGTACCAATGTGATGCTGCAATGCCTTGATACGGAAAGCAGATGTATTTTCATACTTGGTACGATGTTTAAGATTGACAGCCGCATTGCGGGAGATATTTTGGATATGACGCCGGAAGCGTATCGTCAGCGGCTTTCCAGAATACGCAGAAAAATGGCTGATTTCTTAGGACAGTATTGCGGAGAGTATGGCAGCGGCAGATGTAAATGCAAAGACAGAGTCAATTACGCAATACAGAACCACAGGATAAATCCGCTGCAGCTGGATTATATGACAGCTGCGGAAATCCCTGTTCAGACCATCATTGATGTAAAAAATGCAATGGAAGATATTGATGAATTATCACAGGACTTTTCGTTCTGCAAGACATACCAGTCACCCGAACGCATAAAGCATCTGATACAGAATTTTTTAGAATCCATGCAGCTTTCCATTATCCAGAAATCGTAAAGGAGACAACAGATTATGAATACACAGTTGATAATTGATTACTTATCGGAATTGAGCATGAATAATAACCGTGAATGGTATCATGCGCACAAAGAATATTATAAAAATGCAAATGCTGAATTTGAAAATCTGCTGCAGACATTGATGCTGGAAATCGGTAAGTTTGACAGCAGCATTCTGCAAAGCGCCCCGAAAGACCTTACGTTTAAGCTTGTAAGAGATACCCGGTTCAGCCATGATAAATCGCCGTATAATCCAGCATTCCGCGCCCATATTTCTTCGAAAGGGAAGCTGCCGGTTCCTGTCGGTTATTACATTATGATAAAGCCGGACAATCAGTCCTTTTTGGGTGGCGGATTGTTTGCCGATATGTTTAAAGACGCAACAACGATGATACGGGATTATATTGCCCGGCATGGCGGAGAATGGGAACGGATTATCCATGAGCCGGAATTTGAAAAATATTTTACCGTGCGGGGAACGGCGTTAAAGAATGTTCCTGCGGGGTATGAGAAAGAACATCCTCAGGCAGAATATTTAAAATTTAAGAGCTGGTATCTGGAATATCCGCTTAAAGACGAAGAAGTGAAAGACGCAGAGCGGTTTCTGGCAGAAGCGGCAAAGCTTTTTCAAATCATGAAACCTTTTAACGACTATTTGAACAAAGCGCTTGCGGGCTTCCAGATGCCGGCAAGATGACGAACGCAAAACAACACTGTAAAACAAACAAGACCGGAAATCAAGAAAAGAGCTGTGTGAAAAGTGGTTTTATGATATAATGGTGCAAAAGAAAAACATACATTTATGTCATAAAGGAGATAAACCATGACAATTACCCGACAGAACTTTTCGACCATTTATACCTGTTTCCCCGGCGGAAAACATAAAGTGCTGACAATGAGCTATGACGACGGTAAAATCTATGACCGCCGGCTTGTCGCGCTTTTTAATCAGTATGGCATCAGGGGAACCTTTCATATCAACGGTAACGGGCTGTTTGGCGAAATGGGCCCGCTGCCCCGGATTCCTTTTGAAGAAATCAAAGAATTGTACAAAGGCCATGAGGTTTCCTGCCACACTTATACTCATCCGACCATCGAAAGATGCCCGCTTTCCCAGGTGGTGCAGCAGGTCATAGAAGACCGGAAAGCGCTGGAAGCGGCCTGCGGTTACCCGGTGCGGGGCATGAGCTATCCAAACGGTTCTTACAGCAAAGAAATCATGCAGATGCTCCCGGCCTGCGGCATCGAGTACAGCCGCATCGTTGGCAATACGGACGATTTCGGCTTTCCGGAGAACTATCTGGAATGGAAAGCGACCTGTCATCATAATCATAATCTGATGGAAAACGCGGAGCGTTTTGCAAACCTGCATAAAACACAGTACCTCTATATGATGTATGTCTGGGGCCACAGCTATGAATTTGGCGAAGATGAAAGCGAATGGGAAAAGATAGAGAGCTTCTGTAAGTACATCGGAGGAAGAGAAGATATCTGGTATGCAACAAATATCGAAATCGTGGATTATATGCACGCCTCCCAAAACCTGAAATTCTCGGCGGCAGGAGATTTGGTTTATAATCCGGGTGCAATACCTGTCTGGATAAGTGTGGACGGAGAAAGTATAAAAATTGAGCCCGGAAAGACAATGGGTATTTGATTTTCTTCTTTTATGGTGATAAAATATTGCCAGAAAAGACATCGATGTAGAGGGAGGAATCTATCATGGCAAAACTTATCATCACGGTTGAAGGGGGAAAGGTGACGCAGACGCTGAATTTTCTGGACAGAAATATCAAAGATAACAGATATGTCTATGGGAACGGCAATGAGTCAGGAATCATGGAGGACCCGGAGAAGATATACGGGGATATCCCGGATTGCCAGAGAATAAGCGACAGTTATCAGGAACTGTTAGAAGCGGTTAATCTTGGAAAGGTGCAGATTACCGACATTATGCGCCGGTTGAACGAGCTGGAAAAGGAAATGGACCAGTATGAGATTCCGAAACCGGAGAGCGAGAGGGAACATGTTATTACACTGAACAATGACGATATACAGAAACTTGCAGACAAGAGCGGCGTTTCTTCTTTTGAAACAGACAGACATATTGAAGAGGCGATAAAGAAGCTGATACAGCAATAAATTGGGAGACGCTATGGCGGGATATTTGTTCGTACATTTTATCGGAGAAGAGAAAGACGGGGAGCAGATTTATTTTTCCCTGAGCAGGGACGGATTACACTGGAGCGATTTAAACGGAGGAAAACCGGCGTTGTATTCGGGAATCGGAACCTGCGGCGTCAGAGACCCTTTTCCGATAAGAAGTCCCCTTGACGGCAAAATCTATCTCATCGCAACGGATTTGCGAATCGAGGCGGGAAAAGGATGGGAAGCCGCACAGGAGCAGGGGAGCCGGAGCCTGATTGTCTGGGAAACGGAAGATTTGCTCCACTGGAGTAAGGAACGAAGCTGTGAAGTCGGAACTTTACAGGCGGGCTGTGTGTGGGCGCCGGAAGCCGTCTTCGACAAGGAAAAAAATGCTTTTCTCGTTTTCTTTGCTTCCAAAACAAAAGAGGACGGCGAGCACGAAGGAAAACACAGGATATATGCCGCCTATACGAAAAATTTCAGGGATTTTACGGAAACCTTTCTGTATATGGAACGGAAAAATCATGTAATTGATACGACGATACTGGAAAGCTGCGGACGGTATTACCGCATTTCCAAAGACGAAACGGAGAAACGGCTGATTCTGGAAACATCGGATTCCCTTATGGGAACATTTACGCAGATTCCTTCTCCGACACTGGCGGGATTAAAAGGGGTAGAAGGGCCGGAAGGATATCTGCTTCCCGACGGGAAGACATGGTGTCTGATTGCGGACCGTTTTCAGGAAGGAACAGGCTACCTGCCGATGCTGACGGAAGATTTGGATTCCGGCATTTTCACGATACTGAAGCCCGGTCAGTATGATATGGGGAGAACGAAAAAACGCCACGGCGGAATCCTGCGGATTACGGACGAAGAATATGAAAGATTAGGAGGCGGCCATGCAGAAACTGTTACTTCTTGAGGATGATATCAGTCTGGTGGATGGCCTGCTCTTTTCTCTGAATAAGAACGGATTTGAAGTGGAAGTGGCCAGAACGATTAAAGAAGCAGAGAAAGCGCTCGCTATGCGGGGGGACTTTGACCTGCTTCTTTTTGATGTGACGCTGCCGGACGGAAACGGCATTTCTCTATGCGAAAAGCTGCGGTTGTCGGGAAACCGGACGCCGATTATCTTTCTGACGGCTTCGGATGAGGAAACCAGCATTATCAGAGGGTTAGACTGCGGCGGCGATGATTATATGACGAAGCCGTTCAAACTGGGAGAGCTTTGTTCACGCATCAGAGCGCTGCTGCGGCGCAGCACGGGACAGCATGCGGAAGAAGGCATATTGCGCAGCGGGGAACTCGTGGTTCATCTGACGGAGGGCAGAGTATTGCTGCGGGGAGAAAACGTTGATTTTACGGCGGCGGAATACAGGCTTCTCTGTCTGTTTCTGGCGAATAAAGGGAAGGTGCTCACGAGAACGGCAATTCTGGACAGACTGTGGGATAATGCCGGAAACTTTGTGGATGACAATACGCTTTCCGTATATATCCGCCGTCTGCGTGAAAAACTGGAAGAAAATCCTTCCGCACCGACCTGCCTGAAGACCGTGCGCGGAGTCGGATATAAGTGGGAAATATAAAAAGAATGGAAAACGGGAGGTATTTATGGAATTTTTACGGGAAAAACAGGCGAGGGGGTTCTGCATTCTTCTGGCGGCGCTCTGCGTCTGGCAGATAGTCTTTATGGGACTGTCGGGGATGTTTCAGGCATATGGGCTCAGAAAGGAACTCGTGAAGAGAGAGAAGGCGGCAGCTTCTTATTTGTTGGAAAAAGAAGTGCCGCCTTCTCTGCTTGCGTCCGCCTGGAACCATATGGAGGTGACGGCGGAAGGAGAAGCTTTTATGAAAAAGATAGGGCACACGGAAAGCGCACAGAGCTGGCTGCTGCTTCTTGCCGGTCAGACTTCCGTTCCCCTGTTTCTGTTTCTTTTTGTGGAAGGCCTGCTGTTTTCCTCCGCGCTGCTTATCTGCGCCGCTGTGTTTCTGAAAAAACGGGAACGGCTGTATGAACAGGCCGAGGAAGTTGTCGCCGGATATGCGGACGGGCGTTTCGCCGGACATTTGCCGGACGAAGGAACAGGCGCAGTGTATCGGCTGTTCGGGAAAGTGGAGCAGCTTTCTCTTTCCCTGCGGGCCAAAGGAGAAGCCGAACGCAGGGCAAAGGACTTTTTAAAGGATATGATATCCGATATTTCCCACCAGTTAAAGACGCCGCTTGCGGCGCTTGGCATGTATATGGAAATCATGGAGGAAGAAATTGAAAATCCGGAAATGATGAAGACTTTTCTGCAAAAATCCGTTTGTTCGCTGGAACGGATGGAACAACTGATTCAGGCTCTTTTAAAAATGGCGAGACTGGATACGGGAGGCATTGTTTTTGAAAAAAGGCATTGCTTCGCGTCGGAGATAACGGCGCAGGCGACAGAAGAATTATTACAGCGGGCGGGGCGGGAAGAAAAGAAGATAGTCATGGACGGCGCGCCGGACGAGCGGGTTTTCTGTGACGCGGCATGGACGAAAGAGGCCGTGGAGAATCTTGTGAAAAACGCGCTTGACCATACGGAGACGGGAGGGACCATACGAATTGGCTGGAGCCATTCGCCGGCGCTTTTCAGGCTGACGGTGGAGGATGACGGATGCGGTGTCGCGCCGGAGGATATCCACCATATTTTCAAACGTTTTTACCGCAGCCAAAGCTCCAGCGACAGGCAGGGAGCAGGACTTGGCCTTTCACTTGCGAAGGCCATTGTGGAAGGACAGGGCGGAATGTTGTCCGTAGAAAGCGCTCCGGGGAAAGGGAGCGTTTTCCGGGTGTCCTTTCCGACTGCATAAAAACGCATCTTACGAATCTGTAAGAAAGGATTCACCGAACCGTAAGACGGCGGCGTTATGCTTTTTATGACACAGAAACGCCGCAGCGTCGTGGAATGCCGGCAGGAATACGGCGTATCAGGAAAGGAGAGGTGTTGTCATTGGACATATTAAAAGTAAAAAATCTGAAAAAAACTTACGGAAGCGGTGAGGCGCGTGTGGAGGCGCTTAGAGATGTTTCCTTTTCCATGGGGAGGGGAGAGTTCGGGGCCGTTGTCGGAGCCTCCGGCTCGGGAAAAAGTACGCTGCTTAACTGCATCGGCGGTCTGGATGAGGCGGATTTCGGCAGCGTGCTGATAAACGACAGGGATTTATTTGCGATGGGAGAGCATGAAAAAACTGTTTTCCGGAGACAGAATATCGGTTTTATCTTTCAGTCTTTTCATCTGATACCGGAGCTTGATGTGGAGCAGAACATTATTTTTCCATTGCTGTTAGATTATCGGAAGCCGGATAAGGCGCGCGTGGAGGAAATGCTTGAGGTGCTCGGGCTGGAAAACCGCCGCCGCCATCTGCCGGGACAGCTTTCCGGCGGGCAGCAGCAACGGGTGGCAATCGGCCGGGCGCTGATTATGAGGCCTGCGCTCGTTTTGGCGGATGAGCCGACCGGAAACCTCGATTCCCGGAGCAGCCAGGACGTTATGGACCTTTTATGTAAGGCGTCTGACCATTATCAGCAGACGGTGCTGATGATTACCCACAATATGAATCTGACGTTGTCGGCGGACCGCGTGTTTCAGGTGACGGACGGTTTGCTGGAAGAACTGGGAAATGCCGGAAGGGAGTGTGGAATGAAAGATGAAAAATAAAACGATGAAACACTACCTGGATTTGGTTTCGATTTCGGCAAAACATCACAGGAAACAGGACTGGATGACGAGACTCTGTATCGTGCTTGCCGTTTTTCTGGTCACGGTCATTTTCAGTATGGCGGATATGGAAATGCGTTCGCAGATGGTGCAGGCCGTCAGGAATGACGGGAAATGGCATGCCGGCTTTTTACTGGACGATGAGCAGGGAGCGCTGCTCGCGGCGCGGCCGGAGGTGGAAAAAACGGCGCGTTATGGCGCTTTAAACTATCATTTGGAGGAAGGCTATCAAATAGAAGGCATGGAAACGGGAGTCTGCGGATTTGACGAAGAACTGCTGGAATTGTATCCGGCGGCGGAAATCGTGGAAGGAACATTCCCGGAGAATGTGGGTGAGGCAGTCATCAATCAGACCGCGGCGGGAAAGTTGAACGTGAAAATTGACGATAGTGTCATAATGACGACGCCCCAAGGAAAAACGGTGCAATACCGTATAACCGGCATATCCGCCGAAACGTCTCTGACGGCAAGATATGACGCATGTGTCATATATACAAACGCGGAAGACTTCCGACAGCTTTATACGGAAGATATGGGAGATGCAAAGGAAATGGTCACGTTTGTGATGTTCCGCTCTTTTTGCAATATCCAGAAGTCGATAGCGGATATCGTTACGCAGTTTCAGTTGGAACCGGAAGCTGTACGGCAGAATGTCAAAGTGCTCGCCCTGATGTTTCAAAGCAGGGATTCCTATATGATGCAGTTCTATTTTGTGGCGGCGGTTCTTGCCGTTTTGGTCATGGCGGCGGGCATTTTGATGATTGCGTCCAGTATGAACAGCAATATCGCGCGCCGGACTGAATTTTTCGGAATGATGCGCTGTTTGGGCGCGACGGAAAGACAGGTTATCCGCTTTGTGAGAAAAGAAGCGCTCGGTTGGTGTAAAAGCGCGATTCCGGCAGGCGTTTTTGCGGGAATGGCCGTAACATGGATATTATGCGGCATATTGCGTTTTCTGAGCCCGGGGCTGTTTGAGGGAATGCCTGTATTCGGCATCAGTTATCCGGGGCTTGCGATGGGGGGAATCCTGGGGCTTGCCACCGTTTTGCTGGCTGCAGGAGCGCCCGCGAAACGGGCGGCGGGAGTTTCTCCGCTGACAGCTGTGTCAGGAAATGCGGGGACGGTGCAGGCGGCAAAGAAAGCTGCCAATACGAAATTTTTCAAGGTGGATACGGCGCTCGGCATGCACCATGCGGCCGGGAGCAAAAAGAATCTTTTTCTGGTGAGCGGTTCCTTTGCTTTCAGCATTATTTTGTTTCTGTCTTTTAGCGCGGCAATCGATTTCATGCACCATGCGCTTACGCCGATGAGGGCGTCTGCGCCGGATTTTTTCGTATACCGAGCAGACAGTTCCAATACCATTTCCAAAGAGCTTGTGGAACGGATAGAGGCGTATTCGTGCGTGAAACGCGCGTTCGGAAGAAGCAGCGAAACGCTCATCGTTTCCGCGGAGGAAGAAGAGATGCTTCTGACGGTAATTTCCTACGACGGGCAGCAGCTTCGGTGGGCGCAAAAGGACCTGCTGGAGGGGAATTTCCAGGAGGCGGGTGAAGGAAAAGGTCTGCTTCTGGCGTACCGTGAAGACAGCGTCTTTTCTTTCGGAGATAATATTCTGATACCCTGCAAAGCCGGTGCAAATCAGGGAAACGGGAGTCAGGAAATCATTGGCCGGGAAGTTCCCGTTGTGGGAATCCTCGGAAGCGTGCCGTTTTCCTATGGACAGAATAAAAGCACGGGCAGCGGGGAAAGTATCGCAATCTGCTCCGAAGCGCTGTTTGAGGAATTGTTTGGAGAAACGGACTATGCGGTTATCGATATTCAGTTCCGCGCCGATGTGACGGATGCGGAAGTACAGGAAATCCGGCGGATGATAGAGGCGGATTGTGGAGACGGCCTGGCTTTTTCCGACAGAAGGCTGGAAAACCGTGAGACAAAAGGCGCCGGCTATTCGATGTCGCTCTTTCTGTACGGCTTTCTTGCGGTGATTACTTTGATTGCGTTCTTTAATATCATGAACTGCGTTGCCATGAGCGTGTCCGCAAGAATGCGGGAATACGGGGCAATGCGCGCCGTCGGCATGACAGTGCGCCAGCTGATTCGGATGGTTTGGGGAGAGACGGTAACTTATCTGTTTTATGGCGTTTTATTCGGTTGCCTTGTAGGAATGCCGCTCAACCGGATTCTGTTTCAGTCCCTCGTCACTTCCAGATGGGGAGATTCATGGGAACTGCCCGGAAAAGAACTGCTTTTTATTCTCTTCGTGGTATTCGTTTCCGCTTTGCTGGCCGTCCGCGGCCCGGCAGAAAGGATTCGAAGAATGACCGTGGTGGACACGATTGGAACCGATTGATGAATGAATCCGATGAACACAGATTGATGAATGCGTAGGTTTGTCAAACATTTGATACACTGATTGATGAATGCCTGTTGACAAAATTCCGCTAATCTTGTACACTGATATACGGACACCAAATCTACCCGCATCCGGCAGTCGTGCAAAGGGGAAACTTTATTGAACGTCACGAAAGCGCACATCGAGCAATATCTGTATGAAATTCACGAGGCCGTCAGAAACGGCAATTACCAGATAGCATCCCGATACAAAAATATAGATATGTATATAGAATATGTCTTCACGGAAAAAGACGCAGAAAAGCTGCTTCTTTCCCTTCGGACGGAAGATTTTTCGAAGGTGGTGAAAAACGCGCATCCCGGTTATCCGGAAGAAGTTCTGTACATTTTCGGCAAAGAGGTAACACTTTTACCGCGGTTTGGGGGCAGGGAGGAAAATGTGCCTTTTTATCTGAAACTAAATAAACTGGCAGGGTCCTATGTTATCGTCATTTCTCTGCACAGACAGAAAATACCGTTATCCTATCCGTTCCGGGACGATAGTGTGGAAAGAAGTTCTAAAGCTCACGCCAGAGGGCGTTTCGCTAAGAACTTCTAAGTTCCACACCGGAGAATGCCTAAAATGCGGCATTCTCCGCACGGATTTGTGTCGCTGCGAAGCAGCGGCATGGAGGTTAGCGTGAAGAGGGCATTGATTTGAGATTCATTAAGGGGGGCAGCGTGAAAAAGAGGACACAGTTCTGTATTAATTGCGGAAAAGAGATGCCGTATCATGTGCAGGAGATTTTTGCCGTAAGAAAAATCAGGGGAAAAGAATACCGGTTTGCGATGGCGGCGGCCTTTTGCGGCGGGTGCGGGGAGGCTGTCAGTCCGCCCGGGCTTTTCGACGACAATGCGGCCCGGATTTTCAGACAATACAGGGAAAAAGAAGGAATAGTGAGCGCGGAACTTATCGGGGAACTGGCGGAACGCTGCCGGGCCGGGAAGATGCCGCTGCCGCCCGGCATCGATGAAACGGCGCTTGCGGGGTATCTTGCGGGACAGATACCTTCTGCGGAAGATTCGGAGCGATTGCGGAAAGCCCTGCAATCTTCGGACTTCATAATGCAGAACCCGGAAGCCGGGGAGCATCTTGGCGCATTATCCGAAAAGATGCGTTCGGTCATTTTTTATCTTCTGAGAGAAGCGAAACAAGTTACGCCGCTTTCTTTGCAGAAAATGCTGTATTTCATACAGGGGCTTCACATGGCGTTTTACGGAAGCGCTTTGTTTCCGGAAGATTGCCAGGCGTGGGCGCACGGGCCGGTGTATAAAGAGGTTTATGAGGTTTTCCGCGGTTTTCGCTATGACCCGATAGAAGACCGGTGTTTTTTCAATTCTTCTATGCGGGGAAACGAATTTGACGGGCTTTCCGGGAGGGAGAAAGAAGTGGTTGGTCTGGTGGCGGAAGCTCTGGGGAAATACAGCGGAAAGGCGCTGGAGAAAGTCACGCACGAAGAAACGCCCTGGAAGGAGGCGAGAGCCGGCTGTTCTCCGGAGCAGCGTTCAGCCGCGGTTATTTCAAAAGAGGCTGTCCGGGCGTACTTTCTGACGGCGGCATCTCAATATGATTTCACATCCGCTGCCGGCATCCGGGAATATATTGACAGCCGGCTGTAACCTGCTTCTTTGTTTCGTGAGAAAGTTCAAAAGTGAAAAACTTCACCGGTAAAGAATGATACACTCATTAATAAGATAGGACAATAAATTGGCTATTATTTAAAAAAAAGTAGAAAATTTTTCTCTAATTTGATATAATAACAGCAAATGTGTGTCAGTGTGCTGCCCGGCACATATATATCATTGACAGCTTAGTAAGACACAGGGAATTGTTCACGATGAGGGGTAGTGCAGAAATGAGGGTATATGCAGAAAGAAAAAAGAGAAGAAAAAGGGCTGCTGAGAAAACAGGGAACCGGTAAAAATGAGGGCGGATTTATCAGCATAGAAAAGAAGATTTCATATCGGTTCGGACGGACGATTATGATTTGCTGTATCGTTCTCGGCGTGGTTGCATCCATTCTGAGTTATATTTCTTCCGTCAGCGCAATTTCGGAGACAATCAATAATACTTCCGATGTGGCGGCGGATTATGTGGCGGCGGCGTTGGAAAAATATATAGCGGTCGCATATGAAACAGGCAGTATCGCGCGGCTTGCCGACCCGGAAAGAGCGGTGGAAGAGAAAGCGGAAATTCTCAATCAGAGAATCAATGACCATGATTTCGACGGCGGATTTCTTCTCGACAGCAACGGAATCGACGTCATTACAGGGACGAACCTTTCCGACCGGGATTATTTCAAAGAAGCGATGAAAGGAAATACATATGTTTCCACGCCGGCGTACAGTGAGGTTACGAAATCCGTATCTTATGCGATTTCCGCGCCCTTATGGCAGGACGGGATTCCGGGCACGACGCCGGTGGGAGCAGTCGTTTATGTGCCGAACGGCGAGTTTCTGAACGATATCATGCGTTCCATTAAAGTCGGCGAAGGCGGAACCGCTTTTATGCTCGACGCCAACGGTATTACCATTGCGGACATTGATTCAACGCTCGTCGGCGTGGAAGACAGTATTGCGCTCGGCGATACGAATCCGAAGCTGAAAGATTACAGTGCGATTTGTAAGAGAATGGTTGCCGGAGAAAACGGGACGGGAACTTATTCTTACGGCGGTAAAACAAAGGTGGTCGCTTATTCGCCGCTCGCGGATATGAATGGGTGGAGCATCGGCGTTGCGGCCGTCCGGAGTGAATTTCTCGGAATGTTCTTTCTGTCTTTGGTTGTTACGGTTCTGTTTGTCATCGCATTTACGCTGATTGGCATCAGAAACGGAATTAAACTCGGCAGAAATGTCGTTAAGCCGATTAAAGCGGTGGTGGAACGTCTGGAACTTCTGGCAGCAGGCGACCTTCATTCGGATACGCCTGTACCTGAAACAAATGACGAGACGGCAACGCTGATGGACTGCCTTGCGGAAACCATTCAGGATTTGAAGATTGTTATTTCGGAAATAGACAATCATCTGGCGGAGTTGTCGGACGGAAACTTCCTGATTCGCGTAGATGATGACTTCAAAGGCGATTTCGCACAGATTAGCGCATCTTTCCGCGGTATCATAGAGGCTTTGAGCTCTGCGATGAGAGATATCGACGGCAATGCGGAGAGCGTGCAGAAGGGCGCGACGGATTTGGCGGGAGCCTCCCAGACGCTGGCGGAAGGTGCGACAGACCAGGCGAGCGCCATCGAAGAACTGACGGCGACCATTACGGATATTTCCGAAAAAATTTATGTGAATGCCCAGAACGCTGAAAAAGCAAGGACCATTGTTTCGGATATGAACGGACAGATTATCGAAAGCAATGAACATATGAAGAAAAATACGGAAGCGATGAATAAAATCCGGGAAGCTTCCGACAAAATTGCCGAAATCATCGGCAGCATAGAAGAAATTGCGGACCAGACGACGCTGCTTGCGTTGAATGCGTCTATTGAGGCTGCGAGAGCGGGCGAGAACGGCAGAGGATTTGCGGTCGTTGCAACGCAGGTCGGCGTGCTGGCGGACCAGAGCTCGGAAGCGGCAAGAAATACGAAAGACCTGATTCAAAATGCGATTATGGCGGTCGAAGAAGGTATGCAGCTGGCGAATTCGACGGCGGAATCGCTGCTTGCCGTTGTGGATAATGCGCGGATTGTCAATGATTCCATGACGGAAATTGCGGAGGCGTCCGATAATCAGGCGCTTGCGGCGGCTCAGATTACGGAAGGCATCAATCAGATTGCGGGCGTTGTAGAATCCAACTCCGCCACATCTCAGGAAAGCGCGGCTGCCTCCGAAGAGCTTTCCAGTCAGGCTGATATGCTGAAAGAACTGGTAGGAAGATTTCAGTACGAAACGTAAGCCGGATAGGAGAAAATCGTTTTGCAGGAGAGCAGGCTGTTCAAAATTTTATACTATCTTCTCGAGAAAGGCCGCGCCACCGCGCCTGAACTGGCGGAAAAATTCGAAGTGTCTTCCAGGACGATTTATCGGGATATTGACGCGCTCAGCGGCGCGGGAATACCGCTTTATACGGAAGCCGGAAGGAATGGCGGCATTTATCTGATGGAGCATTTTGTGCTGGACAGGATAGTCCTGACGGACAGGGAAAAGTCGGAAATTCTGACGGCTTTGCAAAGCTCCGGCGCGGCCGGGAACGAAGCCGGGAAAATGGCGTTTGAAAAACTCTCGGCGCTTTTCCGGATGCGGACGGAAAACTGGTACGAAATGGACTTTTCCAGATGGGGCAGTCAGACCGGCGACAGCGACAAGTTTGAACTGTTGAAAAAGGCAATACTGTCCCATCGGCGCGTGGAAATTCTGTATGTCGGAGCCAACAGGGAAAGAATGAAAAGAACGGTTGAACCGTTGAAATTATTATATAAATCCAGCTCTTGGTATCTGAAAGCCTGGTGCACAAAGAAAGAGGATTTTCGACTGTTTAAACTGAACCGCATTCTGGAATGGAAATTATTGGATGAAATGTTCACATTCCGGGCATTTCCGGAACCGGAGGATACGACGCATACGGATTTCGCAGCGCCCCCGGAGCCATCGAAGATTATACTCTCTTTTGCAAAAGAAGCGGCCTACCGGGTCTATGACGAATTTGACTTTGGCCAGATTGAAGAACTGGAAGACGGCCGCCTGCTTGTCGCGGCGCCGATGCCCGTAGACGAATGGCTTATCGCCTTTCTCCTTTCCTTCGGAGTCTGGGTTGAAGTGATTGAGCCGGTAAATTTGAAACAGGTTTTGGCAGAAAGGGCAATGGCAATCTATCTAAAAAATAAAACCTGACACAGGATGTCTGTATTTTTGTGTTATAACAGATGAAAAGAACAGACATGCAAAGGAGGAATTTTTATGCCAAGACCACAAACCAAACCAGACCTGCTTGCCGCGGCGGCGCAGGGTTACGATGAACTGAGCGCTTTCATGGAATCCATGACGGATAAAGAGCTTGAAACGCCCTTTGATTTTACCAGGATGAAAGCGAAAAGCGAAGCCCACTGGGCCAGAGACAAAAATCTGCGGGATATCCTGATTCATCTCTATGAATGGCACCGGCTTCTTCTTGACTGGGTGCGGGACTGCCGACAGGATGGAGAACAGCCGTCGGACGGAAAAAAGCTTTCCGGATACAGGCCGTTTCTTCCTGCTCCTTATAACTGGAAGACATACGGAGCGATGAATGTGGAATTTTGGAAAAAACATCAGAATACGTCGTTAGAAGACGCAAGGAAAATGCTGGAAGTCTCTCACAGGGAAGTGATGGCGCTGGCGGAAACTTTTTCCAATGAAGAGCTGTTTGGCAGAGGCGCGTTTCCCTGGGCAGGAAACAATGCGCTAGGCTCTTACTTTGTTTCGAATACTTCGAGCCACTATGCCTGGGCGATGAAAAAACTCAAAGCGCACAGAAAAAACTGTAAGCAATGACCGGAAGACAACTCAGGAATGGGTAATAGAAGCATATATGCAGTATAAATGAATCGGGCAAATGATTATCAAGCCATTATCAGGCAATGTGTGAATAAAATAACAGGGAGGCTTGACAAATTCAGAGTTTTTTTGATATTATAAAAAAGTCGTGTAAGGGACAATGGCGTTACCTTGCGTAATGCCAACGTTCTTTTCTTTTTCATACTTCTTTATTTTATATATTTATTTCCGAAATATTTATTATAGCGAAGATGGATTATAGAAAGCCCGGCATGAGCTTTCTATTTTATTCAAAAAGGAGACTTTAGTATGGTAAAGTATATTGCGAAACGAATATTACTTGCGATTGTGACAATCTGGGCGGTCGGAACGCTTACCTTTTTCCTGATGAATATGGTTCCGGGCGGGCCGTTTCTTTCGGAAAAGGCAATCAGTCCGCAGGCGCAGGCGGCGCTTGAAGCAAAATACGGTCTGGACAAGCCGTTGATAGAGCGATATGTGACGTATTTATCGGATGCGCTGCATGGAGATTTCGGCGACAGCCTGAAACAGAGAGGCCGTACCGTTATGTCGATTATCGTAATGAAATTTCCGATTTCCGCACGGGTTGGCGGTATTTCCGTGCTCGTGGCGTTATGTGTCGGCATTCCGCTCGGATGTATGGCGGCTTTAAAGCGAGGAAAGTTCCTGGACAGCCTGCTCAGCGTCATTTCCACATGCGGTATTGCGGTTCCGAGTTTCGTTATCTGTACATTACTGATGTATATTTTCGGCGTTAATCTGAAGCTTCTTCCGACGATGGGGCTTTCGAGCTGGAAGCATTATATTATGCCTGTCATTGCGCTTTCTTTTTACCCTTCCGCATATATTATGAGACTGATGCGTTCGTCCATGCTGGATGTGCTGGAACAGGATTACATGCGCACGGCGAAGGCCAAAGGTGTGGCGGGTTTCTGGATTTTATTCAAACATGCTCTGAGAAACGCGATTCTTCCGGTCGTTACATATGTCGGTCCGATGCTGGCCTATACGGTAACGGGAAGTTTCGTTGTAGAGAAGATTTTCGTTATTCCGGGACTTGGCGGAGAGTTTATCGGCGCCATCAGCGGAAGAGATTATACATTAATTATGGGAACGACGATTTTCCTTGCTACGCTGATTATTATCATGAATGTGGTAGTGGATATCGTTTATAAGATAGTAGACCCCCGTATTAAATTGAAATAAGGAGCAGAAGCAGACTATGAAGCAGAATCCATTGAGTTTTCAGTTAAAACTAAATCCGGAAGATTTTCTTCCGGCTACCGAAGAGGAAAAGCAGAGTCAGATAATCATGCGCGAAAGCGTCAGTTTCTGGAAAGACGGCGTGCGCCGTTTCGTGAAGAATAAAGTGGCGATGGTGAGTCTCGTTGTTATTATTCTTGTTATGATTTTCTCCTTTATCGTTCCGATTTTCTATCCTTACAGTTATAAGGAGCAGATGAAAGGCGCAAACCATCTTGCGCCGATGGAGTATTCCGAAGAGGAACAGGCGAGAATAGATGCGGGCGAAAAAGTATTTCCCCATATATTCGGGACGGATAATCTCGGGCGTGACTATGCGATTCGTGTCATGATGGGAAGCCGTATATCCCTGTTAGTCGGTCTGATTGCGACGGCCATCATTCTGGTCATCGGTTCTCTGTATGGTTCCATCGCGGCTTTTTTCGGCGGATGGGTCGATTTGATTATGATGCGTATCGTCGATATCATCTATACGATACCGGATATTCTGCTGATTGTACTTTTATCCTTTGCGTTACAGGCGCCCCTTTCCACTCTGGAGACTGTGCCCGGATTCGGATGGGTCCGCACGGTAGGCAGCAACCTGATTAGTATTTTCATCGTGTTTGCGCTTCTTTACTGGGTCGGCATGGCGCGTATGGTCAGAAGTCAGATTCTGACACTGAAAGAGAGCGAATATGTTACGGCGGCGAGAGCGCTCGGCGTCGGCAACGGTAAAATTATCAGAAAGCATCTTCTGACAAACTGTATCGGTACGCTGATTGTTACGACGACGCTGCAGATTCCTTCTTCTATTTTTACGGAAAGTTTCTTAAGCTTTCTGGGCATGGGCGTGGCGGTTCCGCTGCCTTCCCTCGGAAGTCTCGCGAGCGCAGCCTTAAACGGTATCAATACTTATCCTTATCTGTTGTTTATTCCGGCTGCATTAATCAGTTTGATTATTTTGAGCTTTAACCTGCTCGGCGACGGACTCAGAGATGCGTTTGACCCGAAATTAAAACACTAGGAAAGGCGGTAAAAACATGTCAGAATATCTCGTTGATATACAAAATGAACGGCTTTCTTTCTTTACTCCCGTAGGGGAAGTAAAAGCGCTTAACGATGTTTCCATCCGCTTAAAAGAAGGCGAAGTGCTTGGTATCGTAGGTGAGAGCGGTTCCGGTAAATCCGTTACGGCTTACAGCCTGATGGGATTAACCGCGCATCCGGGAAAACTGGTCAGCGGCAGTCTCTATTTCAACGGCCATCAGATTGAGACGATGTCGGAGAAAGAAATGCGCAAAATCAGGGGAAATGAAATTTCCATCATTTTTCAGGACCCCATGACGAGCCTTAATCCTGTTTATACAATCGGAAATCAGATTATGGAAGCGATTCTGCTTCATACGGATAAAAAGAAAGCACAGGCGAGGGAGAGAGCCAAAGAACTGCTTGAGCTGGTCGGCATCAATGAACCGGAAAAGAGATTAAAGCAATATCCGCATGAGTTATCAGGCGGTATGCGTCAAAGAGTCATGATAGCGATAGCGCTTGCCTGCGAGCCGAAGCTGCTGATTGCCGACGAACCGACAACGGCGCTCGATGTGACGATTCAGGCGCAGATTCTGGAACTGATGATGGAATTAAAAGATAAACTGGGAATGGCAATCATCATGATAACGCACGACCTCGGCGTTGTGGCGAGCATGTGTGAGAGGATTGCGGTTATGTATGCGGGCAAAATCGTGGAATACGGTACGGCGGAAGACATTTTCTACCGGCCGAGACACCAGTATACGAAAGGCCTGATTCGCTCCATTCCGAGATTGGACACGAAAGAGCATGAAAGACTGGTTCCGATTGAAGGAACGCCAATCGACCTGCTGAATCCGCCGAAGGGCTGTCCTTTCGCACCGAGATGCGATGAGTGCATGAAGATTTGTCTGAGGGAAATGCCTCCGGTGACCGAGTTAGGAGAAATCCATTATACCCAGTGCTGGCTGAACCAGAAGGAGGAAATGGAGAAAGGAGCCGCAAATGAGTGAGAAATTAGTGCAGGTAGAACATTTACGTCAGTTTTTTCCGGCGGGCGGTATCGGAAAATACAGGAAGTACGTTCAGGCGGTAGATGATGTTTCCTTCGAGATTTACAGAGGAGAGACGCTCGGACTGGTAGGCGAATCCGGCTGCGGCAAGACGACCACGGGCCGTACGCTGCTGCGTCTGTACGAGCCGACCGGAGGGCGTTTTGTATATGACAACGATGTCATTTTTGACGTGGAGAAAAAACAGTTTGCCAAGATGCTTCCTTACCGTAAAAAAATGCAGATTGTTTTTCAGGACCCTTATGCAAGCCTTGACCCTCGTATGACAATAGGCGATATCATCGGCGAAGCCATTGATACGCATAAGATGGCGGCTGACAAAAAGGAAAGATATGACATTATTATAGAAATGTTACAGCGCGTCGGTCTGAATTCCGAACACGCAAACCGTTATCCCCATGAGTTTTCCGGCGGACAGAGACAGCGTGTCGGCATTGCGAGAGCGCTTGCGGTAAGACCGGAATTTATCGTCTGCGACGAGCCGATTTCGGCGCTGGATGTTTCCATTCAGGCGCAGGTTATCAATATGTTTGAGGATTTACAGGAAGCGATGGGGCTTACCTATCTGTTCATCGCCCATGACCTTTCCGCCGTAAAACATATTTCCAACAGAATCGGCGTTATGTATCTTGGAAGAATGGTAGAACTTGCGGACAGCTATGAGCTGATTACAAGGCCTCTGCATCCGTATACGAAGAGTCTGATTTCCGCAATTCCGATTGCGGACCCCAAAGCGGCGAAAGAGAGCCAGCGTATCGTGCTGGAGGGAGATGTGCCGAGTCCGCTGAATCCGCCTTCCGGATGCCGGTTCCGCACAAGATGTCCTTATGCGGACGAAAAATGCGCTGCGGAAGTTCCCGCGTGGCGTGAACTGGAAAAAGGACATTTTGCGGCGTGTCATCATATTGACAAGTGCAATTAAATGTGGTAAACCGATATAGACGGTGATAATTCACAGTCTGTATTGTTTTATAAATTTTATAAGAGGAGGAAACATTATGAAAAAAAGAGTAATTGCGCTCTTACTGGCAGCTACGATGGTTCTTGGCCTGACAGCCTGCGGCGGCGGTGACAACACGAATGCGCCGGCAGCGGACAACACACAGACTACGGACAATGCGGCAGCGACAGACGGAGCAACAACCGACACACAGACAACTGACACACAGGCAACTGACACACAGGCAACTGACACAAACACAGATGCAGCGGCGGATACAACAGCTACGGGGGGAAGTAAAATTCTTTCCGTTCAGGTAGGACCTGACCCTGAGACAATTGACCCTGCGCTGAACAGTGCGGTAGACGGCGGTAACATGTTACTGCATTCTTATGAGTGTCTTCTGACAGTAGACCAGGAAGGCAAGCTTGCGCCCGGTCAGGCTGAGTCATGGGAAACAAGCGACGACGGCCTTGTATGGACATTCCATTTAAGAGACGGCCTGAAATGGTCCGACGGTTCCGATTTGACGGCGAACGATTTCGTTTACAGCTGGAAGAGAGTATGCGACCCTATGGTAGCGGCTCCTTATGCTGAGACGGTACTCGGCATGGTAGAAGGTTACGCGGACGCAATCGCAGGTAATCTGGATGCGCTGAAAGTAGAAGCAACGGATGACAAGACACTCGTTGTTACACTGTCGAGCCCCTGCTCCTTCTTCGGAAGCCTTGCGGCATTCGCGACACTGAGTCCTGTTCAGCAGGCAACTGTTGAAGCAAACGGCGACGCATGGGCGACTGCGGCAGAGACATATATCTGTAACGGTCCTTTCTATATTTCAGAGTGGGTACCCGGTTCTTATATCTTGATGAGCAAGAATACCAATTACTGGAATGCGGACGCAATCAAACTGGACGGTATCAAATGGAACCTGATTGAGGATTCCAACGCGGCATACAGTGCATATCAGACAGGCGAAGTCCTGATGATTAAAGACGTTCCGACAGAGGAAATTCCTTCTCTTTCCGGAAACGCTGATTTCTATGTAGACCCGATTATCGGTACTTACTATCTGAGCGTTAATACACAGAGAGAAGCTTTCAGCGATGCAAGAGTTCGTAAGGCATTAAGCCTTGCAATTGACCGTGAATATGTTGCCAATACGCTGATGCAGGGAACTTATTCTCCGGCAAGCAACTTCATGGGTCCCGGCTGGATTGATACGGACGGAAGCCAGTTCATCGATAACGCAAACGGCGGAAAGCCTTATATCGATACAACAACTCACGAAGCAAACGTTGAGGAAGCAAGAAGACTGTTGGAAGAAGCAGGATATCCGAACGGAGAAGGATTCCCTTCCATCACTTATTCTACAAACGATGCAGGCTACCACAAAGTAGTTGCTGAGTATTTACAGCAGGCATGGGCTGAAATCGGTATTGACCTTCAGGTTGAAATCGTTGAATGGGCAAGCTTTACACCGATGAGACGTAACGGTGATTATGATTCCGCTCGTAACGGTTGGGTAGGAGATTACAGCGACCCTTCCAATATGTTAGACCTGCTTTACTCTACTAACGGTAACAACGACGGTAAATTCGTAAATGCAGAATACGACGCAGCTATGGAACTTTCCAGAACGACGCTGGATGCAGCAGAACGTTCCGAAGCGCTTCACAAAGCAGAAGATATCCTGATGGAAGAAGCCGGATGTATTCCGGTAGCTTACTACAATGACTTCTGGTTACAGAGCGATAAGATTACAGGTTCCTGGCATTCACCTTACGGTTACTGGTTCTTCATGTATGCAGACATCGCTGAATAAGCGGACGGTACGGACCGAACCTGAGAATCGCAGGGAAACGGTGACAGTAATAAAATAATAAACTATATCAGGGCAGATACGGCATGATGCTGTATCTGCTCTGTTTATTTCAGGACAATCGCCGTCTTCGGGTGACGATTTTGGCTTTATAGGAAATTGCTGTAATCGTGGAGGTCTCCCAACATGGGCCTGCGTTTTTTAAATGGTCGTTTCTGCATAGTTTCTGAAATATACTGCTTAGAAAGCTTTGTCAAATTATCCTATAATAAAGTAACGACTAGCGGAGAAATGTACAATATTAACAAAAACTGCTATGTAATGTTAAAGGGAGGGTAATTTTATGGCGAAAAGCAAGACGTCTGCGCCGGCTATGAAGGTGAAGACTACATGGAAAAACGCTTTTAAGCGCGACTGGCAGCTTTATCTGTTATTGCTGATACCTCTGGCGCTGGTATTTCTTTTCAGTTATGCCGCATATCCGGGTCTGCGGATGGTATTTATGAATTACAAGCCTGCCAAAGGTTATGCGGGCAGCGAGTGGGTAGGGCTTGAAATTTTTCGGAAAATTTTTAAGGATGCGGATTTCATTCGTGCATTGCGTAATTCTCTCGTTTTCAATTTTCTGGATTTGATTGTGGGAACGCCGATACCGATTTTTCTGGCTTTACTGTTGAACGAGCTTCGTTATCCGAAGTTCAAGAAGGTATCTCAGACAATCCTTTATCTGCCGCACTTCCTGTCATGGGCAATCATCGGAAGCGTTGCTTATCAGCTTTTTAAACCGAGCAGCGGTCTGATTAATGTTCTGATTACGAACATGGGTGGAGAGTCGGTTCCTTTTATCACGGAGAAATGGCACTGGGCCGTTACTTATCTTCTTGTCGGCGTATGGCAGACAATGGGATGGGGAACCATTATGTATCTGGCCGGTATCACGAGCATCAGCGGTGAGCTTTATGAAGCGGCAATGATAGACGGCGCGGGAAGATGGAAAAGAATGTGGCATATCACGCTGCCAGGTATTAAACCGACAATTATCACGCTTTTGATTATCAATCTGGGCCGTGTTATGAACAGTAACTATGAGCGTCTGGCTGTTTTTGGAAATTCACAGGTAAGAGATTTCCAGTATCAGCTTGCAATCTACATATATGAGAAGGGTCTTGGTAATCTGCAGTTTTCGATGGCAACTGCGGTAGGTCTTTTCCAATCCGTAATCGGCGTTATACTGGTGCTTTTGGCTGATAAGTTCGCTAAACTGCTTGGCGAAGAAGGTTTGCTGTAAGGAGGGATGGAGATGGCTAAGAATAAAGATATCAATACCGAAGAAGTAACACCCGATGGAAGCCGGGCGATTAATAAGTTCCGTTTCAGCGATGCGCTGATTATGATTGTGTTGGGACTTTTATGTCTGACCTGTGTCCTGCCGTTCATTTATCTGGCGGCGAAATCCATTTCCAGCAACAATGCGGTTCTGGCAAAGCAGGTATATCTGATACCGAAAGACATTACACTGGACGCATATGTGTCCTTGTTTAAAGACGGTTCGATGGTAAAAGCGATGGGATACAGCGTAGTCGTAACGGCAATCTTTACCGCGCTTGGTATGATTGCATGTACCTGTGCGGCATACCCGTTGTCAAAAAAGAGACTGAAAGGGAAACAGGCATTCACATTTTTACTGATGGTTCCCATGTATTTTACGGCAGGTCTGATTCCTTCCTATCTTCTATTCAAAGATATGAAGCTTCTGGATACGATGTGGGTGCTGATTTGGCCCCTGATTTATTCACCGTATAATATGCTGATTATGAAGACTTACCTGCAGTCAACCATACCGGACAGTCTGGAAGAATCGGCATTTCTGGACGGCGCATCGAATCTGCAGATTTTATGGCATATCGTACTGCCGTTGTCGAAACCGATTATCGCGACTTTGTCGCTGTTCTATGCGGTTGGACGTTGGAACGCATACGCAGATAACCAGTATTATATCAGAACCGATTCTTTAAAAATGGTTCAGTATAAACTGTACCAGATGGTTGCTTCCGCAACAGAGGCGCAGACAACGACGCTTTCAGAGGCGGCAGCCGTAACGAGCACCCCGGAAGTGCTTCAGGCAGCATCCATCATGTTTGTTACGATACCGATTATCATCATCTATCCTTTCTTACAGAAATACTTTGTAAAGGGTGCGATGGTCGGAGCGGTCAAAGGTTAAAAATCGAAGATTTTTAACCGCAAGTTTGGGCGACGCCCAAACTCGCAGGCTATGGATGATTTGTTAAGAACTTCTTCATCTTGGATGAAGTAGCAGACAGGTTGAATCATTTCAGATAGTCCTCCGCGTCAGGCGGTTGAACTATAAATTAAATTTATTTTAAAAAGGAGGAAATATTATGAAGAAGAACATTCTTCAAAAGGTATTGGTTTTCGCACTCACAGGTGCGATGGCTATGGGAATGCTTAGCGGTTGTGGAAATACCGGCGCTGATTCGTCAGACACGACACAGACACAGCCGGCAACAGACAGCACGGCAACAACAGACAACAGTGCGGCAACGGATAACACTGCGGCAGCGGACACTACAACAGATACTGCAGAAGAGCCGACAGAAGATGCGGCGGCAGCAGCAGGCGTTGAAGGTTATGAAGCTTTTGCCGATAATGTAACGTTAAAAGTAGCTGTTTATGACAGAGGTGTAGAAGGCGTGCCGACTGTTAACGACAACTACTGGACCAAATGGGTTCAGGAGAACTTCGGTGACAAGTACAACATCACCGTTGAATATGTGCCGATTACAAGAACAGACGTTATGACAGACTATGCGCTTCTTGCAGCAGCAGATGATTTACCGACCATCCTGATGGAATATGACTATCCGAAGGTTGCTCAGTGGGCTAACGACGGATATCTGACCACTTATGATTTGGATGCGTTCGCACAGGTTGCTCCTACTTATTATCAGAGAATGGTAGACCTGAACCAGATTCCTTATACGCAGATGGCTGGCGAGACCTATTTCGCACTGGCTGAAAGACCGTATTATAACACAACTTATACATACCAGAACTTCGTTCGTCTTGACTGGTTAAAAGAAGTTGGTTATAACGAAGTGCCGAAGACCTATGATGATTTGGTAGACGCTCTGACGAAGATTAAAGAAGCTGGTCTTTGCGAATATCCGGGCAGCCCGGTTGTAGCAAACAAAATGGTAGCGGTTGGCGCAGATACACAGAACTATGGTTTCAGAACCTATCCTCTGAATGAGGAAGAGTGGGTAATGTACGGCGATTACAACGTTGTGCCGATGAACTGGGAGCCTACAAAGAAATACCTGCAGACTGCTAACGAACTGTACAACCTCGGTATCACAAATCCTGAATACTATATCACAGACGATGAAACATGGAAAGCAAACTTCATCAATGGTAAAGCATTCAATTACAGCCAGTACATTTCCGCAAACATGGATTTCCTCAACTCTTTCTATGAGAATAATCCGGACGCAGAGCTGGCAGTTATTCCCGCTGATGCAGAATACGCTGGTTCTTACGGATATCGTACGGATAACCCGTTTGGTATGATTATCTGCTTCTCATCATCCGCAACAGAGGATGAGCTGAAAGCAGCATGGATGTACATGGAATGGATGACACAGGAAGAGAACCTCTTCACAATGCAGTGGGGTATCGAAGGTGAGAACTACACGGTAGAGAATGGTCTTCCGGTATCCGTAGCTGATTACTCCGGCGATTATACACAGGGCTTTAACAACAGCAAAGACTACTGGTGTGTAACAATCGAGAGCAGAAATGCAGGTACGATTGAAGAGATTATCGCAGCGACAACGCCTACGGGACTTCCTCAGGACTTCACACAGGATGTTATCGATTTCTACAACAAGCGTGTTGAGATTTCCTCAACAGACTATGCTTGTACGGATGCTATCTTCGCAGTAGCGCTTGACTCCGTATCCGAATATTCCGGAACACTTGCAGCTCTTTGGACAGAGTATTATGATACGCTGACCATGTGTAAACCGGAAGAGTTTGAAGCAAAATATGAAGAATTAACTCAGAAATATCTGGATGCAGGATTCCAGGAAATTGCAGATGAAAGACTGGAAGCTTTCAACAATGGCAATACAACCAAACTGCAGTAATTCTGCTTTCTGAGAAAACAGTTCTGATATAAGAAGAAAGACCGTTGCACGGCACAGCATTGCTGACCGGGCGGCGGTCTTTTTTGGCTTTCCGGTAAAAACAGGCGTGGTTTCCGGAATCCTCCTATTGACAGGAAAAAATTGTTTCTCTATAATGTAGGCTACAAAGATAGGCTGTAAAACAAAAGATGGAGGGGGCAAAGAATGGCAAAACCCACCAATGCGATAACTGAATATCGGAATTATTACCTGTCGCCTCATTTTCCGGCATTGCTGCTTTCGGGTGACCACTGGAGAATATCGGACAGACAGAGGGACAGGCTGCATTTTCACAACTGTCTGGAAATCGGAATCTGTCATTCGGAAGGCGGTTTCATGGAGTTTTACGGAGAAACCTGTCCTTTTCAGGAAGGGGATATTACGATTATTCCGCAGAATGTGCCGCATTCTACATACAGTACGCCGGGGGCCTCGAGTTTAAGCCTCTGGTCTTACCTTTTTATGGACCCGAAAGAGTTGTTCCGGCATTCGCTTCCTTCTACATGGAAAAATTATGATTTGCAGCCCTATGCGTTCAAGAACTTTAAATACCTTCTGAGCAAAGAGCATTATCCGGAAGTCTGGCAGCTGCTTACGCTGATTATCAAAGAACTGCAGGAGCAGAAACTGGGATACCAGTTTGCGGCCAGAGGGCTGATGCTTTCCTTGTATATTGAAATTTACCGCATTCAATCGCAGGAAGAGGAAGGGCGAAAAGTTGAAAAGGAAGAAAAAGGAGGAGGGGGGGGCTTTTCGGATTCGGCAAGCCCGCTGTCAATTGCTCCCGCATTGGACTATATTGAAAACAATTATATGAAGCAGTTTGGAATAGAGTTTCTGGCAGAGTTGTGTCATTGGAGTCCCACGCATTTTCGGAGAATTTTTCATTCCGTCATGCGGATTTCGCCATTGAATTATTTGAATAATACCCGTATTCAGAAGTCGTGCAGTCTGCTGTGCAGTACGGAGGATTCCATTCTCAGCATTTCGGAGGCGGTGGGATTTCAATCCGTTTCCAGTTATAACCGGTACTTTTATCGACTGATGTCGCAGTCACCGCGGGAATACAGGCGGCAGATGCTGCAATCGGATAAACAGCAGGTACAGAGTATGTCCATTCTTGAATTTTCCGGATGGATGTATCCGGAACCATAATAAGCCAAAGGGAATTTTTAACGCCGCAGAATGGGCAGCGTTAGAAAGTTCCTTTGGCTGACAAGTTCTATAAGTTGATAAACATCGTCTGGTAAGGTTCCAGAGTCAGTTCTTTTGTGCCTGCGTGGGTTTCTACGCAGGTTTTTTGTTGAGTATCGCTGTTATTGATGACGACGAGTGTATTGCTTTCCGGATAATAGGCGCATTCTGTGTGGAGGTTATCGGTCATATACATTCCGGTAATGCCTTCGCCGCCCGCGTAACGAATCAACTGGTACAGCAGCCTTGTATTTTCAGGCGTGCACTGGAAGGAAGAAAGGTAGATTCCTTTTCCGCTTCCAAATTCATGAATCGTCAGAACAGGCTCTCCGTTTTGCGCCAGAAGAACTTTGGCGGTTCCGTCGGTCAGATAGCGGTTTGGCTTAACGGCGAGTTCTGCGCCCTGTGGAACCAGGCCGTCGGAAGATTCTGTTCTGAACTGCCAGCGTCCGTGACAGATTCGCTCTCCGGTATCTTCGTCGATGCCAAGCACATGCGCCATACGGAAAAAAGTATCATATCCGGTGACAGCGGAAGGTTCGTTGACGCCGAGGAAAGTTCCGCCCATATGTACCCATTTTGTCAGAATTTCCAGGAGCTCTTCATCTTTCCAGGCATCGCCGCCGCTCCATGCGCTTCCGGCATATCCGGCGTTGATAACGATGTCGATGTCTTTCAGTTTTCCGGCCTTTATATCTTCAAAGGAAAGGAAGGATACGTCCACCGGCAGTCCCGACAGGGCTTCGTTGATATGAATCAGGTCATGCTGCCATGTCTCATGGAAATGCCCTGAAAGTGTCCAGGAACGAAGCGCTCCCCAGGAATGCAGGACCGCGACTTTCGTCTGGATGGAGTAGGGCTTTCCTTTGGCGTGGAAATCCTGAATGATATGAAATTCCTCCGTAAGCTGTTCGATATAGTCACAGAAATCCGGGAAGTTTTCGGTCAGATGCAGGTAGCCGCCGAGTCCGATACGGTCAATGGAACAGCGCAGCAACGCTCTTCGGATGCTGTTCCAGTAGCGTTTTGCCTCCGTTGTCGGGTCTCCGCCTTCCATGAAAGTCGGCGCGCCGCCGAGTCCTACGGGGAACAGATAGGGATGCAGCCGGAGTTCATGCACCGGAACATCTACGCCGGCACAGAGCCTTGCTTCAAAACCTGAAAAGACACATTTAATCAGCCCGTCAAATCCAAATTCCGTAAATCTTCCGTTATAGGGTTCCAGTCCCACCCAACTGTCATCGTAGAAAACATAGGCCTTTTTGCCGTAGGAATGCACGATATCTACAAGGGTGCGGCCAAAAAAGATGACAAAGTCATTAATAAATTTCATCCAGTCAAGCTTGCGGGCATCGCCCGGCATATGGGTGACATGACGTTTTCCCTGATTGATGAAGTCCTCAGCGGTCATAGAATAACCGAATCTTTCGGCAAAATCGTCGAGCGCCCGTTCGCTTACCGTAAAATCATAGGAACCCCAGTCCGTAAAAAGAGAGCGGCATTCCTCATGGGAGCCCCAAATCCAGACGAAATTGTAGAACAGCGATGTAAAACGGACTACGGTCGTGTCGGGATGGGAATCGCACCAGTTTTTCAGCCAGTCGATAAGATATTCGCGTGTTTCCGGATACCTGGGGTCGACTTGCATCAGGTGTTCCTTATCCCATTGATTGGTCGTATGGTTATACATGGAGATTTCTTCCCAGATACGATAGGCAAGAAAACTGACGGTATAGTTATGCCAAGGAATGGCGTTCGGAATGGTGACGGTTCCTTTTTCCCGTTCATAATTCCAATTTTCGGAACCGAGCAGGACATTGGTCGTTCTGTCGTAAACCTGCCAGTACTTCATGGCAGCCGGACGGTCATTGACCGCGAATTGTTCTTCGAAAAAATCATCCATCAGCCTGATTGTCAAAGATGCACTGTTCAAATCATCGTTTTCAGGGACGGCCGTTGTGGGTGAGGTGCATAAAAATGTCTGCTGTAATTTATCGGGGTTTTGCGATGCCCATTCGTTATGCTCCCGGATAATGCAGAGCGTAGAGTAGATGCCGTAGCCGGCATGGATAATATCTTCCGATAATTCCGTGCCGTCGCTGTCGCGGATGACATCTGCACCCCATTTTTCCGCTAATTTCAAAGTCAGTTCTTCATAGCCTGATTCTCCCGGCAGCGTAAAGCCGCCTTTTCTTTTACCCATACTGAATTCCTCCTGTATTTCTGGTTGCATATATCAAATACTTCTTTTTTTATTTTTTACATGATTTGCAGTTTCCCGCATATTTCCGAACCCTGTCCGCGAAGGAGCGTCGTTTCCGGCCTGTCCTTCCCATCTTTGGACAGGACGCCAAGCTGCCAGGCTGCCGATAGCAGAGGCCGCAATTCGGAACCGACACAACTGTCATAAGGACATGGACACGCTTCAGGAAGCGTTTTCCGGCTTCCATATGCCCGCATCAGAAAGACCGTAAAATCCAGGAGCGTTATCGGCTCCAACGGATGAAAAAGGCCGTCTTTGCAGAGGTCCGCAGAAAGAATCCCGTTCTGCAGAGCGCATTCCACCGTGCCAGCATACCATTCATGTCCGATAATGTCGGTAAAAAGGTCGTTATATACATTTGTCATAAAAAAGCCGGCCCTCCGAACGACCATATCGAGAGCTTCCGCGCGAAGCAGCGGTTCTGACGGCCTTTCCGGTTCTTCCCATTCGGGTGTTTCGTTCTCCGGAACAAATCCTTCCGGTCTTTGCAGCGGTTCCACGAAAGAAGGGGCAGGCCATTTTGCGGGAGCGTCCGTAATTTGCGCAGAAAGCCATTGATAAGCGCCTTCCGTACAGGTGCGTTTCATTTCCGCGCATATCATTTCGGCCATTTTCCGTGCGCCGAAATCGTTATGGTGCGTATAATCGGAAGGATAGAAATATCGCCTGGCATTTTCCCGCCGCAGACCGATAACAAATTCCATACTCAGTTTGTGCAAATCGAGCGTCGGCACGGAAAGCCGGGAACCGGTTTCGAGACAGGCTTCGGCATATTCCTGCAGCAGGTCATTGTACTGTCCGTCGCTTCCGCGCCAGGTATTTCGCGCCACCGGAGTGACAAGAATGGGATGAACGCCCAGTTCCCGGCACTCGGCGATATAACTTTCCAGGTTTGCCCGATAACCTTCCCGGGCCTTTAAGTGCATTAATTTCTGGTCGTTGTGACCGAACTGAAAGAGCATATAATCGCCCGGTTTACAGCGTTCAAAAGGAATGGCCGCATGACCTTCCTGACGGAAGCTCTCCGTCGTCAGGCCGGAATGGGAGTGGTTGGAAACGGTCAACGCGCCTGTAAAAAGTGACGGAAGCATCTGCCCCCACCCCGCATAACTTGTTTCCGGCGCATAGGGATATTCCGCTGACTGGTCGGTTACGGTGGAATCTCCGGCGATATAGAGTACCGGGCATTGGAGCGGTTCTATTTCAATTTTGCTCAAAATCGGTTGATTTGCCGTGACGCTCACTTCAATGCAGGAATCATGATATGCTTTTTCCTGTCCCCGCGGTATGATACCGCATACTTCCGTATACAGTTCGCAGGAGAGTTCTTCGCCGGGCAAAAGCGTTTCGCGATAAGCGCCGAGACAGCGCCTTCCGGTGAAAATACGGATGTCGGATAATTTTTCTTCGGAACGAAGCGTCACTCTGACAAGATAGCTGCCTTCCGCTTCCACATGACATTTAAAGCGGAGGGGGAACTGTCTTTTTTCATCGGGAATCGTTTTCGGACGAATCAGGCAGCCGCAGCGGTTTTGTTCGATATTCACAGGTTCCGATAAGCGATACCAGGGAACCGGCAGGAAACCGCCGTTCAGTTCCGGCAGCATGAGCTGCGGCTGTCGTTCCATCGCCTGTTCGGTGATAAAGCCGCAGCCGCGCGCTTCGGAGTAGAAATCTTCCGGGGTGACGTTGCCTCCGGGTGTAAAATCATATCGTATCATTTTACAGAGCCCCGTCCTTTGCAATAGAAGCGGAGACTAATACATTGCTGAAGAAAGCGAGCGCAAGACCCTGTCCCCAACCCTGAATCCAGCGTCTGGAAATGCCTCTGTATCCCTCGATATCTTTCATCACAGCAGTGCCGCCGGATACGTTCATAACCCTTCCGTCCTCGCTGACGTTGGAAAGAAGTCCCTGAATGGCGAGATTAATATGACGGGTATGTAACGGATTTCCCCGCTCTAACATTGCCGCGGCGATGCCTGCGGAAGCGGAAATTTCCTCATAAGATGCTTCATCGTTCAGAACTGTCCGCCACAGACCATCCTGTGTCTGTACCGTTTTCAAAGCGGCGAGCTGGTCGTTCAGGGAACCTGCCACGTCCAGATATTTCGGATAGAGATAGCATTCGGGAAGCACGCTGCCTACCTTTGACATGGTATAAGCCGCCCAGGCATTGGCTCTGCCCCAGTAGATGCCGGACATATGGTCTTTGGTAATATTATTATATCCGTGGTAATAAAAGCCTGTTTTTTCATCCTGCAGATAGTTGATGTGCCAGTACCACTGATTCAGGGCGTCGTCTATCATCTCTTCATCTTTGGTGATAACGCCGACTCTGAGAAGGAAAAATGCCGCCATAAACAAGGTGTCCGCCCAGGCCTGCTCCGGGAAATCATTTTTGGCGGAAACCGTATGCTGCAGGACGCTGTCTCCGAAACGGAGCGCCTCTTTGCGGATATAGTCGATTTTGCTCATGACAAGGTCCCAGTATTTCTGTTCGCCGGTCGCCTGATACAGCGATACGAGGCAATGACCCATCGCGCAGGCGTTTACGGTCCATACCTTCGGAAGGCCAAGAGAAATCAGTTCATCCACGCGGTCTTTTAAAAGCGTCAGATATTTTTCCTTTCCTGTTTTTTCATAAGCTTCGCTGATGCCGTAATAGGCAACGCCGCAGGGCCAGTCCCAGGTAAGGTCCATTTTCATGGTTCGTTCTACGATTTTGTCGATGACATCTTCTATCTGTTCTCTGTTAAATTCCAACTGCATAATTTAAGCCCTCCTGATAAAATTTTTTGTATATCCGAACAATCAGTTTACTATTTATTATATAAAACGGTGGATTTTTTTAACAGATTGCTTTCATTCAAAAATACAGCAATTTCGACCAAGTTTCAGGAAGTGTCGGAACGACTGCATAACCGTCTGGAAGAAAAGTGAAAATAATATATTTTTATATTTTACAATAAAAAGAAAACGTTTTATAATAATATTAATCTATGCGAGAATTCATTATGCCACTGATAAAACTAAAATGCCGCTTATGCGGCGGAATTGGAGGAAATATGATTAAAGGATTCAAAATGAAACTATATCCCGGACAGGAGGCGGAATACGAGAAACGCCATAACGAACTCTGGCCGGAAATGAAGGACATGATTCACGAGCATGGCGGAAAAAATTATTCTATTTTTCTGGATAAGGAAACGTTGACGCTTTTCGGTTATATCGAGATAGAAGATGAGGCGCTGTGGGCAAAGGGCGCGGATACGGCGATTAACCGGAAATGGTGGGATTTTATGGCCGATATTATGGAGACAAATCCGGACAACAGCCCCGTGTCGGTTGATTTGAAACCGTTGTTTCATTTACCCTGAAGAAGTTGAAAAATCAGAGATTTTTCAACTGCGAGTTTGCGCTGATGTCTGCAACATCTACCGCAAACATCGAGGGATATTGAGAGTATTGCAGTATAAATGAGAAAGGCATGGTATCGTATGAAAATTGGCGTCAGAGCGCACGACTATGGAAAGATGGAAATAGAGAAAATGGCCGAAACGCTTCATCGGGAAGGCTATGAGGCGGCGCAGCTTGCGCTTCCGAAAGTTTTCACGGGAATTGACCGGTACGAAGATATCACAGGGAAGCATCTGGAGAGAATCCGGAAGGCATTCGAAGAATGGAAGGTGGAGATTCCCGTTTTCGGATGCTACATGGACCTGGGAAATCCGGATGCGGAGGTGCGTGATTATGCCGTAAAAACGCTGAAAAAATGTCTTGCATACAGCAAGGAGGCAGGCGCAAAAGCAGTCGGAACGGAAACGGCGTATCCGCATTTAAGCAGAGAAGAAAAAGCGAAGTGGTATCCTTATATGCTGGACAGTATAAAACGCGTGATGGAAGAAGCGGTACGTCTTGATGCCGTGCTGGCAATTGAGCCGGTATACTGGCATCCTCTGGAAAACCTGGAAGCGGTGACGGATGTGCTGGAAAAAGTGGGCGACAGGGAGCATCTCCGGCTTATTTTCGATGCTTCCAACCTGCTGCAATATCCGGATACGACGGACCAGAATGCTTATTGGAGTGAATGGCTTCATACGATTGGGGAATACGTTGAGGCGATGCACATCAAGGACTTTTATTTCGATGAAAACGGCCGGTACTGCCCCGTGCTTCTCGGAAAGGGCGTCATTCAGTATGAGGCGGTTTCGAAATGGCTTCATGCAAACAGGCCGGATATGTATCTGCTCCGGGAAGAGATGAATCCGGCGGCAGCGGGAGAAGATTTGGACTTTATGAGAAAACTTTAAAGATGGAACGAATCGCCCCGTAAAAGTAAAAATTGACAGAAATCGGGCAAAATTTGCTCTCGTGCGAACCTTGTTAAGGCTTGCATTCCTTTTTGCGTCCTTTATAATATTCTTATATTCTGTTTCACTATCAAATAAATGAATGTTATTAGAAAACTCCATATGCTTAACTTTTTGAAAGACCGCCTGAAAGGGGAGACGGTCAATCTTATTTTACCAGAAGGAATCTTTGACTTCATATTGTTTGTTAATGTAAGAAAAGGCACTTATACGCGAAAATACGGGAAAAGAACTTTTGTCCGTAAGATACCGGAAGAAGGACGGTATGCGGATTTCCTGAAGATTATGCAGATGCGGGCGTGCGGCGGCAAAGAAGAATTATATGAGAGCATGAAGCTGATTAGAGTGGCCGGGGCGCTCGCCGTACAGGAGAAGTATATTGCCATATGCAGTTTAAAGATTGGAAATGGTACATGTCACAAGAAATTTACTTTTATCAGGAATACTCTTTATGAAAAGCCCAATCAGCAAAAAGAAAATATAGTTGTATTCTGTGAAGATATCACCGGGATTCATACAGTGAAAGTGGCGGAAAAGGAATCCGAAGATGTATTCGAAGAAAAGCGGGAAAAGGCGGAGACTTTACCGAAACAGGTCGTTTATCTTTCACACGAAATCAGGACATCCCTTAACAGTATTTATGGGAATCTGAAAATGCTTCATGAAGAAGTCGGTCCGGGAAATGTATATCTGAGCAATGCGGCGCTTTCCGCGGAACATCTTCTCAATCTTGTAAACAGCGTCCTGTGTATTTCCACGCTGGAAAAGCGGGATGCCGGAAGAATTGAAGCGGTTACGATGGAAGAGCTGATAAAATATCCGAAAGGGATTTTTGAGTACGAAGTAAAGAGACGGAATATCCGGCTGCAATTCGACTGCGGGAAACCGGTGTACCAATATCTGTATCTGAACAGGGCGGCGTTGCAGCAGGTTATCATCAATCTGATTTCCAATGCGGTAAAATACACGAATGACGGAGGGACGGTAATCTGCCGCATGGAGGAATGTCTGCTGGAAGAAAAGAGAGTCCGGTTTTTGCTGGAAATATCGGATACGGGAATCGGCATGGAAGAAGCCTTTCTCGCCGACGCGTGGAAAACTTACGGCAGGGAGCGGCGGAAAAAGGATGCGGAAGGAAGCGGTCTCGGTCTTACGCTGACAAAGTATCTGGTGGATATGCTTCATGGCACGATACGGCTTGAGACAAAGAGCGGCATCGGCACAACGGTGTCTGTAACGGTTGAAGCGGACGGAGACGATATCCTGTATGAACAGTCCCAAAAGCCGCGGGAACTTTTCACACAGGAAGAATTATGGGTGAAAAGAGCGCTTGTCGCGGAAGACGAAGACGCGAATATGGAAGTGATTTGCAGCTGTCTGAAAAAGTTGGGAATTGCCGCGGATAAGACTTATAACGGGGAAGAGGCCGTGGAGATTTTCAGACAGTCGGAAGAAGACTATTATGATATTATCCTGATGGATGTTCATATGCCGGGGAAAAGCGGTATTGAGGCAATAAGAGAAATCAGGAATATGGAGCGGAAAGACAGTGGGATGCCGGTTATCGTCATGACGGCTGATATACTTGATGAGCGCGTTCTGGGAGAACTGTCTGCTGCGGTGAGCGGCTGTCTTGTCAAACCATATCGGGAGGAAGACGTGCGGTCTGTATTATTACAATGCGGGAAGAAGCAGGCTGTTGAAACGCGAAAGCGGTATGGGACGGAAAGAAAGCGGGAAAATAATGACAGAATCGGAGGAATTAAGAAGACAGGGAAAAGAATCGGTGATTCATCAGCTGAATCCACATTTCATTTTTAATCTGATGGGAGCTGTGCGGATTGCGGTCAGAACCGACCCGGAACTGGCATATGACAGGCTGTATGATTTTTCGAGGTATTTAAGAGCGGTTTTCAGGTCTTTGGAAAGCCGGGAAAACGTTTCTTTCAGGGAAGAAGTAAGCGATGTTCGTTCTTTTATTAACCTGGAGAAATTAAGATTTGGGGACAGAATCAGATTCCGTACCGACATTAAGGAGGAAGGATTTGCGCTGCCTCCTCTGTCGGTGATGGTGCTGGTGGACAATGCGCTCATACACGGTTTGGAAAAGGGAGAAAGAAGGGGAACGATAACGCTCAGAAGTTATCGGATGCCGTCTGAATATATTGTTCAGGTGGAAGATGACGGAACAGGTTTTGATGCGAAAGCGTATGAAAGCCTGCCCGGCGATGACGGGCCGAAAGCCGGCGGACTGCTGAATGCCAGATACCGTATGGAAACAATGGTAAACGGGAGCATGGATATTCAGAGCTTTGACGGAATCGGCACGGTGGTAACTTTACATATTCCGGTTTTGGATAGAAAGGCGTGATTTTCCATGGAAATAAGAACAATCATAGTGGATGATGAATTGTGGAGTCTGCGGCAGTTTGAAAGAAGCCTCCGTGATGCCGTCGATTTCAGACTGCTGGAAATGTTTGACAGTGCGGATAAAGCGCTCGCGTATGCGGAAAGCCAGGCAGTAGATTTTGCCCTGTTGGATATTTCGATGCCCGGGATGAACGGAATACTGCTCGGTGAAAAGCTGAGAGAAATCAACGGCGATATGATTCTGATTTATGTAACAGGATACGAAGAATTTATTAAGGAGGTCATTTTGGACCTCCGGGCGGATTATTTTCTGATGAAGCCTTTTAATGATGCGGATGTGGGGCAGATGATTGACAGAGTCAGACATCTGTCGGCAAGACTACGAAAAAGGGTATCGGTGCAGACCTTTGGTGAATTTGACATTTTCGTTGACGGACAGCTGATTGAATTTGCCAACCAGAAAGCCAAAGAGCTGTTTGCAATCTGCATTGACAGCGGCGGTGAAGTGACGATGAAAAAGAGCATCGACCTGCTGTGGGAAGGAAGAGGATATGACGACCGGGTAAAATGCCTGTACCGAAAAGCGGTCGTTTATCTGAATGCGACCTTCCGGGAATATGGCGTGGAGGATATTTTCAGCAATCGCCGGGGAAGCTGTCATGTAAACAGGGAAGAAATATTATGTGATTATTACGAGGTATTAAACGGGAAAAGCATAAAAGATACCGCCTTTGACGGAAGATATATGACAGCCTATTCCTGGAGCGAAGAAACATGCGGTAAGCTTTGCCGCATGGCATCAGAATGCCTTTGCGAATAAAAAAATGTGCCGACCTCTAAAGTCTTTGAAAATTTATCCGATACATTTATTGACAGTTCATAAACAAACCGTTACAAATTTTATTATTTGTAAAAATTGGAGCCGGAAATCATGGGATTTCAGCTCGAAGAAGGGAGGAGTCATTATGCGTATTGAGGCATATACTCAAGTCCAACAGTTATATAACACGAAGAAGGCGGTAAAGACGCCCGCTGCGGCAAATGCAGGCGTTTCTGATAAAATACAGATTTCCAGCATCGGCCGGGACATTCAGGTAGCCAAAGCGGCGGTGGATGCAAGCAGCGATATCAGAGAAGAGCTGGTAGCTCCTATCAGAGCAGGTATTGAGAACGGGACATACCATGTGAGCGGAGAGAGCTTCGCAGAGAAATTGTTGCAGCAGTATGAAGAAATTTCCGGTCTTTAAGGCACAAACTGAAAGAAAGGCATGGGTTACGGCGTGGCAAGTTTAATGGAAAGCTTGATAGATGTTTTGGAGAAAGAGAGCGATGAGTACAAGAATTTATTAAATTTATCCATGCAGAAAACGCAGGTCATCGTGTCTGAAGATTTGGACCGGTTAGCCAGAATCACGGATGAAGAGCAGCTTATCGTGAGCAGAATCAATCATTTGGATACTATCAGAAATGAGGCTGTACAGGATATAGCGAATGTACTTAACAAGGATGTTACGAAACTAAAAATTGCAGATTTGATTAAAATGCTTGGACAGAGACCCGAAGAGCAGCAGAAGCTTGCGGCGGCGTTTGATGTATTGCAGACGAATGTAAAGAATGTGGCAAGAATCAACGAGCAGAATCGGGAATTGATTCAGAATGCGCTGGAAATGGTACAGTTTCATATGAATCTTATCCAGTCCATGAAAGCGGCCCCCGAAACGGCTAACTACAACAGGGGCGCTTGCAGTACCGGAGATATCATCGGTATCGAGCGGAAATCATTTGATGCAAAGCAGTAAAAATAATTGTTAAGGATGGTAACGTTATGTCATTAATGGGCAGCCTTTATTTAGGTGTATCAGGATTACAAACTTCAAATAATGCGTTAAATACAACAGGACATAATATGTCCAATCTGGACACTGTCGGTTATACAAGACAGCAGGTGTCCCAGTCCGCAAGAGGCTATATTACAATTTCCAAGAGTCAATCGACTAGTTGGCAGCAGCTTGGTCTTGGTGTCAATTATTCCCAAACGAGACAGGTAAGAGATTTTTTCCTCGATAAGAACTATCGACGCGAATCGGGAAGAAGCGCCTTTTATGAGGTGGGTTACAAAGCATCGGAAGAAATTGAGGATGTTTTGGGAGAATCTTATGAAGGGCATGCCTTTTCCATTGCAGTAACGGATTTATGGACCGCGGTAGAAGAGCTGAGCAAAGACCCTACGCTTGCGGTAAATCAGAATCTGTTCGTAACGCGTTCTTATGAATTTATTACGAAAGCGCAGGCCGTTTATAAAAGCCTGGAAGAATATCAGGATAATATGAATAAGAATGTTGCGCAGGACGTGGAAACGATTAATAAATATGCGCAGCAGATTGAAGCATTAAATCGCCAGATTGCAAGAATTGAAGGCGGCGTGGAGCATGCCAATGACTTGCGCGACCAGAGGAACTATTTACTGGATGAGTTGTCAACGATGGCATCCATATCCTATCATGAAGACGTAACCGGTTATCTGAGTGTGAAACTGGAAGGAGTCGATTTGGTAAAGGGCGGACTTGTGAATACCATGTCCGTTTATGAAGACCCGAAGACCGGTTTCTACACACCATATTGGGAAATGCTGGCCGATTACAGTTATGATGAATACGGAAATAAGGTTTTAACCAAAGATGAGCTTTTGTCCGCACAGGTTTTTGACCTGACCAGACCGATTTCATCCGATATCAATACGGATATCGGCTCCCTGAAAAGCACGCTTCTGGCGAGAGGAGACCACAGGGCAACAGCGCAGGAAATCAAAGACATTAACCCGGACGGTGAGTACGAAGAGGGCTGGTATGATGTGCACGTTTCGCAGTCCCTTATCATGAACGTTCAGGCAGAATTTGACCAGCTGATAAATATCGTCGTTACAAAGATAAACGAAATCTTAAGGGAAGCGGCGGAAATGGAATCTGCAACTTATCCCAATTCCACTTATCTGCGTGACGAGAACGGCAATCCCCTTCAGTTGTTTCAGCAGATTGTGAGTGAAGGAAAGAGCTGTAAACTGCCGGATGGAAGCATTTGGGAATGCGGTTGGACGGTTTCCAATATTGATATCAACATAGAACTTCGTCAGAATCCTACGCTGCTTGGATTCCGGCTGACAGACGGTTCGGAAGACAATGCACTGACAGAAAGGCTGAAAAAGGCGTTTGAAGAAGCGTCCTATACTTTGAACCCGAATGTACAGACGCCGGTTTGCTTCGTGGATTACTATAAGAATCTGGTTTCCCAGGTGGCGAACACAGGGTATGTTTTCGGAGAAATTATGGATAGTCAGACAATGACGGTAGATTCGCTGTTTAATGCGAGAGAACAGGTGGTCGGGGTATCGTCCGATGAAGAACTGACCAACATGATTATGTTCCAGAACGCTTACAATGCTTCCAGCCGTTATATCAACGTTATCAGCGAGATGCTGGAGCACGTTCTGACAACGCTCGGACGTTAAGTGCGGGCGGCGAAAGGAGAAAACAGATGCCATCTACATTTTTTGGATTAACAATTGCCTCTTCGGGTCTGCGGGCAGCGAATGCGGCGCTTAATACAACAGGAAATAATATCAGCAATGCCAATACGGAAGGATACAGCCGTCAGGCCGTGACAACGGAAGCGGCACAGGCGCTTCGCGTTTTTGCCACATATGGATGTGCGGGAAGCGGTGTTGAGACAATTGCAATCGAACGTATCCGCGATTCCTTTTATGATGTGAAATTCCGCGAAAACGAAACGAGACTCGGCGAGTTTGATGTCAAGGCATATTATATGCGGATGATAGAAAACTATCTGACCGACGATAAAATATCCGGCTTTAAAACGATTTTTGATAAAATCAGCGCAGCGCTTGAAGAAGTCGCGAAAAACGGCAGTTCTACTTCCACGAAGGCGGAATTTGTATCGACAGTCAAAAATATGACCGATTACTTTAATAATATGTACGGCAATTTCCAGAATCTTCAGGCAGACGTGAACGATGAAATCAAAATGCGCGTGGATGAAATTAATTCCCTCGCACAGGATATTGCCACCGTAAATAAACAGATTAACGTTATTGAGCTGACGGGTGTCACCGCCAATGAACTGCGCGATAAGAGAGACGTTATGCTGGATAAGCTGTCCGGCATTGTCGATATGACGACGGAGGAACTTCCTATTCTGGACCAGAACGGAGAACCTTCGGGAGCAAACAGACTGATTGTTAAAATTGCAGGCGGCCAGGTGCTTGTGGATTCGGACGATTACCGACAGTTGGAATGTGTCGCACGGAAATCGGAAGAGAAAGTCAATCAGTCCGATATCGACGGGCTTTACGATATTCAATGGACGGATGGCGTGGAGTTCGGACTGTATAATGAGTCGATGGGCGGAGAACTGCGCGGACTCATACAGATGCGGGACGGAAATAACGGAGAATATTTTAACGGAACGGTAGATAAAGTCTACTATAATATTGACACGACCAGGGTAGTCATTAATACGACCGCCGATTATCTTGGCAATATGAGCAAGTGTACGCTTTCCGATACGGGCGGAAAGATTAATATCGGCAATCAGATATATTATTACACTGACTGGACCTATGACGGGGACGGTAATTATTCCTTTACCATTGACAATAAAAAGAGCGATATGCCGCTCGTAAGCGGCAAAATAGGTTCGGAAACCTTCGTCGGCGCGGAAGTGCGGTATCAGGGCATTCCTTACTACATGGAGCAGATGAATGAGTGGATTCGGGACTTTGCGAAAGCAATCAACGATATTTTTACTGCGGGCGTTACCGCGGACGGCGAAGATGCAGGCATTCTTCTGACGGGTAATCTTTTGACGGAAAAAGGTCAGTATACGGAAGGCTGGCTGGATGGCGTTACAAGAAACGATAAGGGAAAAGTAAACGACAAAGGTTATTATCATATTACGGCAGGAAATTTTGCGGTAGCCGATGAGATTATGAAAGACGCTTCCAAACTCGGAACGAGATTTGACCCGACGGCCGGACAGGAAGAGTGCGAGCAGATTAAGAAAGTCATTTCCATGATAAATGATAAAAACCAGTTCAGTTTCCGCGGAAGAAATGCGGGCGGATTCCTGGAATGTGTGCTTTCGGACGCTGCATTGTCCGGAGAGAATGCGGAAACATTCTATACAACATATTTGAGTCTGGAAATGAGCATCGATAATCAGAGAATTTCCATTTCCGGCGTAGATGAGGATGAAGAGGCGGTCAGCCTTGTAAAATATCAAAATTCTTATACGCTGGCTTCCAAGATGATTTCCACATTGACGGAAGTGTACGACCGGCTGATTTTGCAGACTGGCGTTTAAGGCATAGTATGAAGAGAAGTTCTAAAGCTCACGCCAGAGACATGGCGGTATAGTAAGAAAGGGATGGCGGAATATGAGAATCACAAACAGAATTATGCGGAATAACTCGTTGTACAATATTAATCAGAATAAAATTCTGGAAGATAAGCTGAGCAATCAGATGACGAACCAGAGTAAAATTACAAGACCTTCCGACGACCCGGTCGTAGCAATCAGAGCGCTGCGTCTTCGTACGAATGTGACGATGGTGTCACAGTATTATGATAAGAATACGGAAGATGCGGACAGCTGGCTCTCCATTACGGGAGACGCGCTGAAAACGGTGAACGAGGTTCTGGAAGATATTTATGAGCAGGCCGAGACGGCTTCCAAGAAAAATTTCACAGCGGCGGATTTGGATATCGTGCTGACACAGATGAATGCGCTTGCAAAAGAGTTTTATGCGAGCGGTAATGTTGACTATGCGGGACGTTATGTTTTTTCAGGATACAGAACGGATACGCCGATTACGTTTACCGAAGAGAATATCAAGGAATTTAATCAGGACCCCGATAACAGAAAAAGCTTTATCATTTCTGAAAGCCGGGGATATGGAGATATCAGCAGTATCAGTTATACGGACTGGCAGGGTGGAAACGGCGTAAAGGAAGACGAGACGCAGATTAAGAATACGACGTTGTACCGGTTCCGGTTATCCTATGACGATTTGGATTTTGATGAGAACGTTACTTCTATTAAGCGGCAGCCGGATGGCAGCATGCAGGCTTTTGACAAAAACGGAAATCCTGTTCCGAACAATGCCTTTCAGTTCGACATGACGGGCGTGGATGAACTGACCATTTATGAGGATGCGGAAAGCGCTTACAAAGATATTGCGGCGGATACGACCGGAACAAAGGTCGCATATATTCCGTCTACCGGCGAAATTGTATTCGGGGAAGCTTATTACAATGACCCGGTGAAAGTCAATGAGAATATGCAGGTGAATGTGAAATACTCCAAGAGCACCTGGGAGGAAGGGGATATCAATCCGGTTCATTACTTCCACTGTATCGAAAGCGATGAGCAGAACATCGGCAAGGCGATGTCGCTGGAAACAGCCAAATCGACGCTGGAAAAGGCGCAGTCAGATTTGAAGCTGGTAGAGGCGGATAAGAACGCGACACAGGCGCAGCTCGATGCGGCGCGTCAGGCGGTAGAAGTCGCACAGGAAGCGGTAGACGATATTATGGGAAGAGTCATCGAGTATAATGCCGATGGCAAAGACCAGGATATTTATTATGCGATGGGCTTTAATCAGGACATTCAGGTAAATACCCATGCCAAAGAGGTTTTCACACATGATGTCAGAAGGGATATAGATGATTTCGAGATTTATCTGAAGCAGCTCAAAGATGTGGAAGCGGTAAAAGCGGATATTGAAAAGAAGATGAAAGAACACCCGGAAGATTCTGCGGAATATAAAGATTTACAGTTACAGATGGATGCAGCCGACAAAGCCTATACCTATATCAGGGACAACGTGCAGAAAAAATTTGAAAATCAGCTGACAAAATGCCAGAATTATATTGATAAAACCAATGTGGCAGTAACGGAGAACGGTACGAGAGGAAGCCGTCTGGATTTGATTAAAAACAGACTGATGGGTCAGAAAGCTACTTTCAAAGACTTGCAGAGCAGCAACGAAGATGTGGATGTGACGGAAGTAGCCGTGCAGTTAAAGAGTTCGGAACTCACCTATGAAGCGGCGCTCGCGGCCACCAGCAAGATTATGCAGACAAACCTGATGAATTATATCTGATAGGAGAGGGAAAACTTATGACGATAATGACAAAGGTGTTCGGCGAGATTACGATAGATGACGACAGGATTATCACATTTTCCAAAGGGATTGTGGGATTTCCGGAGCTGACGCAGTTTGCATTGCTTCATGATTCGGAAAAAGGAACGGATTCCATTCATTGGCTGCAATCCATACAGGAGCCTGCGTTTGCGATGCCGGTTATGGACCCGCTTCGCGTATGCCCGGATTACAACCCGGAAGTCGATGACGAAATTTTGAGAAATCTTGGAGAATTGAATCCGGACGATATGCTTGTGCTTGTCACGATGACTGTGCCGAAAGAGATTGAAAAAATGTCCGTCAACCTGAAAGGGCCCGTTATTATTAACGCGACACGCAAAACGGCGATACAGGTCATTGTGGAAGGCGATAATTATCCGGTAAAATTCCCGATATATGATATTTTTAATGAAAATAAAAAGAAAGCGGGTGAATAGATGTTAGCTTTATCCAGAAAAAAGAGCGAAGCGCTGATTATCAATAATAATATTGAAATTACAGTGCTTGAGATTAAAGGAGAACAGGTGAAGCTAGGCATCAGCGCACCGAAAGAAGTGCCCGTATACCGGAAAGAGGTTTATATGCAGATTCAGGATTCCAATCAGGAAGCGATAAATACGGACGGGCTGGAAGCTTTGCAGAATTTGCTGAGGTAGGTATGGAGAGCTGAAATGAAGGATAAAATATCAGTCATCGTTCCGTGCTATCGTGTGGAAAACTATATTGACCGATGTCTTGACAGTCTGAAAACACAGACCTATGGCATGGAAAATCTGGAAATTATTCTGATAGATGATGCTTCCGAAGACGATACCCGTCGCCGGCTGCTCCAATTTGAAGAAGAGCATTCCGAAAACGTGCTGGTAATTGTCTGTGAAGACAATGCCGGTCCCGGAACGACGAGAAACCTGGGCCTGAACTATGCCACAGGCGAATATATTGCCTTTGTTGACGCCGATGATATCGTGGATAAATCCATGTTCGAGAGAATGCACGGCGTAATGAAGGAATTTGGGGTCGATATGGCAGAGTGCGGTTACAGAACCTTTTTCGACGGGGAAGAACTTTCCGTGGAAAAAAGAGACGGCGACCGTCTGATGCGGATACAGACGCCGGAAGACAGGAGCCGTTTTATTTTGAACTCTTTCAGAACGGCGGTATGGGGCCGGCTCTATCAAAGAAGATTTCTGGAAGATAACGCACTGTTTTTTCCGGAAAATATGAATTATGGTGAGGACAATTTGTTTTCAGGACTTGCAATGCTACTTTGCGGGTCCTGTTATCATATTGGAGACACGCTGTATTATTATTACCAGAATGCGGAAGGACTCATCCGAAAACGAAATGACAGCGGAAGAATCAGACAGCTTGCGGACATTATGGAGCTGTATCTGACAGAGCTTGACGCAAGAGGTTTTTTGGACGGGGCTATGGCAGGATATGGGGTCGCGTTTGAGTGGTATATGATTTATAAATATTTCATGGACCCTGTCAGTTTTATAATTTCCAGACAAATTCCGGACTGGAAGGAGCAGGTCGGCTTTTTCCGGGGGAAACTCCTGAAGTATTTTCCAGATGCAGGTCGAAATCCATACCTTACCCGTGATAAAAGATGGAACGATTATGTCTTATTATTAAATGATGACAAATTTTCAGGAACCACTTAAAATTCGTATCATTTCCGCAAGACGCATTTCGTAGGTATGGTATCTGGCCGTTTTTTCATAGCCGTTCAGGGCGATTTCCAGCCGTTCCGCTTCATGATGCAGATAATAATCCGCCTTTTGCATCAAATCTTCCATATTCTCGTACACTTCCAGGTCCTTTCCGATTTCAAAATATTCCGGAATTTCCGCCTGATAGTTTGTCAGCAGGAAACCGCCGCAGCCAAGCACATCCCAGATGCGAAGAGAAAGCCCGGTTTCGATTGGGCGCATTGTGATATTCAGGTTGATTTTGGACGCCTGAAATATTTTGGGCATTTCCGTAAGCGTGCCTGCGCCGCCTTTTACATGGACACGCGGCAGCGAAGAGGCGTCGCTGCGGGTATAGAGCGAAACATGGAAGCGTTCGGAAAGGGCGGAAAGGACGGAGATTCTTTCTGCGTTTGCAAGTTTCATGCCGATATACTGATGCGCCACAAGATAGCGGTCCGTGTCAAGAAAAACATCCTGCCCGCGGTAAAAGGCGGGGTCGGCGGCGGCAATCTCGCGGATGACTTCTTCGGAGAGCGTATCGTAGATGAAGTTATAGCCGAAGACTTTCTGCTGTGCCTGTATCAGCCCGTTTACATAGCCCTGCGTATAGGAAGAGAGCAGATTATCCGCCAATAGTCTGTCATAGCGGCTTTTTTCGGAATAAAGGGAACCGACAAAAGAAATGTCGCCGCCGTACTTTCGATAATCTTCCTCTGTCATGTCCATAATGACTTTTTCCCACCGTCTGACGTTCGTAGCCAGCGGAAGATAGAAGATATGCTCCGGATTATAGGGATGGAAAAAAGCATACTGCGCCCGGTCAAACAGAAAAATCCGGTTCCATTCGTTTTTCAGCGCGTTGGAAAAGAGTTCCGCAACGGGGCTGTCCACACTCCAGCAGACATAGGGAACTTTGAAATGATTACATGTATAGGAAATGGCCGGATAAAAATTCACACTGAACACAAAAGAAAGTTCGTGGGAAAGGAGCCATTCGGTTATCTTGGCACTGCAGCGGGAAGGAGAGACCTGTTTGTCCGTCATTTCCATTTTTTCCTGATGAACGGTGATGCCGAATGATTCAAATGCTTGTATGATATCCGGTTCACAGATGCTGTTGTACCGGTAAATGAGGATTTCCATAAATTTTTTGCCCCTTCCTGCCTCTTTTATGTTATAATAAACACGGATTCAGCCGTCTGTGTTCTGGCATTGCAAGAGATTACAGCGGCTGTATTACCATATTTATATAAGAATACATAAGAACAGTGTAATGGAAAAAGAGAAAAGTTCCAAGAGAAATTTCCGAAAGAAATATAAATTATTGTCATGATGTTCCGATATATACAACAAGGGACTATCTTTGCATATTTTTCATGCAAAACAGTCAGGACGATTCTAAAAGATTCAAAAATAAGGGATGATTTACAAACTATCACACGGAGGTGATTCAAAATGGCACTCGAACCATTAAACAGCGTTATGACTTTTCAGGCACAGGATACAGTGAAGCCGAAAGTCCAGTCTGTGCAGCCGGCTGACATGGAAGTTTCTCCGGCAGACCAGACAGTCAGGGTGGATGCCACGACGGCTTCTGTCGTAAAGACGCAGTCGGAAGACGAAGAAGCGAGAGGCGGAAACAGCAAAGATAAGGATGCAAACGGGAATTCCAGGCAGGCGCTGAATTCTCAGCAGGCTATGGCATCTGAACCTTTGAAAAAAGCAATAGCGGAAATGAACCGTAAAATCAACAGCAAAGAAGAAGCAGTTTTCGGTGTCCACGAAGACACGAACAGAATCATGATTAAAATCGTGAACAAGGACACGAAGGAAATTGTCAAGGAATTCCCGCCGGAAAAGACACTCGATATGATTGCGAAGGTCTGGGAAATCGCGGGGATTCTTGTAGATGAGAAGAGATAGGAGGAAGACAGATGTCTATTAGAATTACAGGAATGTTCTCAGGACTCGATACGGAGAGCATTATTTCCGAACTGGTATCGGCGCAGAGCGTTAAGAAAAATTCGCTCGTGAAAGCGCAGACGAAACTGAGCTGGAAGCAGGACGCATGGAAAGCGTTAAATACGAAAATTTACGATTTCTATACGAACACGCTCAGCGATATGCGTTATCAGAGTTCCTATTTGAAGAAAATCACGAAAGTATCCAATACGAACGCAATCAGTGTTATTACGGGCGATAATGCGGTCGACGGTGTAAGAAGCGTGAAGGTTAATCAGCTTGCCAAAGGCGGAAGACTGACCGGAAGCAGCCTGTCTACGAAGAGCGGGGTTCATTTCAGCGGCGCCGCAAGTCTGGCACAGCTTCGTAAACACAGAGGCGGGGAAGTACTGGGAACAGGTTCCGATTCCGCATCTTTGTCCGGAAGTTTCCGGGTTGTCGGCGCGCAGGGACAGTATGTGGATTTCAGCATCAATGAGAACACGACGATTGACGATGTTGTCGGCATGATAAAGAGCACGGGACTGAATGCGAATTATGACCAGGAAAGTCAGAGAATTTTTATCAGTTCCAAGAATACCGGCGCAGCCAATAACTTTAACCTGATAGCCGGTGACGAGGGCGGTATGAATGCACTGGCGCTTCTCGGCCTGCTGTCAAAGGACGATATTGTCAGCGCTGACCCGAGCAATCCGACGCAGACGGAAATCTGGGCCGGTTATAAAGATGACCAGGAAGCATACAATAAGCTGATTGCCGATGAAATCGCAAAACGCCAGGCGGCTTATGCTGAGGCGAACAAAAAGCTGGAAGCGGAAAATGAAGCGCTCAATAAGAAAAATGAAGCGTTGGATGAGGCCAATACGAAATTCTTCGGTGAGATGGATGATACGGATTATCTGGCGTCTGAATTCAGCGCGAAGTTTGGCGAGTCACTGTCCGGCTATATGGATAAATTATATGGTGACGGCGGTCTTTATGACGAGATGCAGGCGGCCAAAAAGCAGCTGGAGGAAGCGAAGAATAATTCTGCTCTCACAGATGCCGATAAGGAGCAGCTCCAGAAGCGGTATGACGAAAAGAAAGCGGCATACGACGAGGCGGAGAAAAAAGTCACCGATTTCATGGAAGATATCTCTTACGGCCCGTTAGTGGAGAAAAAAGATGAAGACGGCAATACCATTTATGAAAAGGTCCAGAAGGTGGACGCCGACGGCAATCCGATGTTTGAGCAGGTAGAGAAAAAGGATGAAGACGGCAATACCGTTTACGACGATGATGGAAACATCGTTTATGAAAACGGCGACCCTATTTATGAAGATAAGCCGGTTATGGTTCGTGAGGGCGGTCTGAAAAAGGAATATGAAGATGCGGTCAAGAACGGAACGGTAGACGATGCGCTCAAGGCAAAAGTAGATTCTGTCAATAAATGGTATGATGCGGCTGTTTCCCTGAAGGAGAATAAGGACGCGATTGTAGCAAACGAAGCGGTGATTGCCAGAAACGAGGCGCAAATCAAGGATAATGCCCAGTATCTCGATAACGGCAAGGATGATGTTGATAACATCGCAATGTCTCCGATAGAGGCGCAGGTAAGGGGAGAATTTGACGCAAGAGTACAGACTGCGATAGATACTTTGGCAGCGGTAAACGACGAGACTAAGGCAGGGATGTTCGGAGCCAGCAAAGTCAATGCGCAGGATGCGGAAATAGAGATTGACGGCGCTACGTTTACATCCATGACGAATACGTTCAGCGTTAACGGTCTGACCCTGACGGCGCAGGAAGTAACGGACAAAGAAATTACGATGACGACCTCGACGGATACAGACGGTATCTACGGCATGATAAAGAATTTCTTTACCGAATACAATAAGCTTATCAATGAGATGGATTCTTTGTACAATGCGGAATCTTCAAAGGGATATGATCCGCTTCTTACCGAAGAAAAAGAGGCTCTGAGCGAAGGTGAAATCGAAGAGTGGGAGAAGAAAATCAAAGATTCTCTGCTTCGGAGAGACAGTACGTTAAGTTCGGTATCATTCAGCATGGTGTCTGTGATGCTGCAGGGTGCGGAAGTAAACGGTCAGAAAATGTATCTGTCGGACTTCGGTATTAACACGCTCGGATATTTTAAATCGAAGGATAACGAGAAGAATGCTTACCATATCGACGGTGACCCGGACGATGCGACGACGAAGGCAAACGAAGATAAGTTAAAGAAGATGATTGCTTCTGACCCGAATACGGTTATGGATTTCTTTACGAAGCTGTCTACCAATCTGTATGACGATTTGACAAAGAAGATGGCAGGAACCACGCTCAGCAGCGCGATGACCGTATATAACGATAAGGTTATGAAGGAAGAGTATAATGATTATACCAGCAGAATCAAGAAAGAAGAAGATAAGCTGAATGCGATGATGGACAAATGGTATAAAAAGTTTTCCCAGATGGAAGTTGCGATGTCCAAACTGGAATCCAGAAGCAGCTCGCTCGCAAGTATACTTGGCGGCTGATAACTGATAGTGGTATGTGTTAAAATCAAGGAGGAGAATAACTATGCCGGCACGCAACCCTTTTGCCGAATATGCAAACAATAAAATTTTAACCGCTTCACCGGCTGAAGTGACGCTTATGCTTTATGAAGGTGCGATTAAATTCTGCAATATCGCGATTATAGCGATTGAGAACGGTGAAGTTGAGAAGGCGCACGTCAATATTAAAAAAACGCAGCGTATTATTGAAGAGTTTCGGAATACGTTAGACCGTCAGTACAAAGTTGCGGAAGATTTTGACAGAATATATGTGTATCTGCTTCAAAGGCTTCTGCAGGCCAATATCAAAAAGGATAAGGCGATACTGGAAGAAGTCAATATGCACCTGCGGAGCGTCAGGGACACATGGAAAGAGGTTATGAGACGTAACAGACAGGCGTAGAAAGGGAAGGCATGAGTCAGAATATTGCACAGATTTTAATGCAGAGTCTTGAAAAAAAGAATCAGATACTGGATGATATTATCAGGGAAAATGCGTTGCAGGAAGAAATCTTAAAGCAGGATGAGCTAGATATGGACGCGCTGGATGCTTCCCTTAACAGAATCGGCGAATACGCGGAGATGCTTGAGAAACTTGATGATGGTTTTGAAGCGGTCTATGATAAGGTTCGTACGGAAATTATGACGAACAAATCAAAATATCATGCGGAAATTACGCGGATGCAGAGCGATATTCAGCAGATTACCGATAAAGTCGTGAAAATCAATGCAGCCAGGATGCGCAATCAGATGCGGGCGGACGCGCAGTTCAAAAAGCAGGCGCAGGGCATCAAAAACGCAATGTCTAAAACGAAGGTGAGCCGGAACTATTATAACAATATGAACAAACTCAATTATGTATCGCCTCAGTTTTACGACAGTAAAAAGTAGCGCTTTCGGGAAAAAATCAAATTTTTTTGAAAAAAATTTGATTTTTGCCCTAAAGTAAATCGGAGAAACTCCGATATATAATACAAGTAAAGCAAGCTAATTACTTACTTGACCAATGGTTACATTACAGCAATCGTTATTTTATAATGAAAGCCTTGTAACTGAGTAATGGGGCTGATGGCAGCGTACGAGCCGGAGGAACCATTACAAGAAAACAAAGATTGCGGCAAGGATGCCGTAAAAAATTCAAGGAGGAATATAATATGGTAGTACAACACAACATTACAGCGATGAACTCTAACAGAATGCTTGGTTTGACAACAAGCGCTCAGGCAAAATCAACAGAAAGACTGTCTTCCGGTTACAAGATTAACCGTGCAGCAGATGATGCAGCAGGTCTTGCTATTTCCGAGAAGATGAGACGTCAGATTAGAGGCCTTACACAGGCATCTGCAAACGCTCAGGATGGTATTTCTACTGTACAGACAGCAGAAGGTGCATTGGCAGAAGTTCAGGATATGTTACAGAGAATGAACGAGCTGGCTGTTAAAGGTGAGAACGGTACTCTTACAACAACAGACCGTGCATCCATCCAGGCTGAAATCGGACAGTTGATGAGTGAAATCGACCGTGTTCAGAGTACAACTACTTTCAATGAGATGAACCTGTTAGACGGTTCCTTCATTAAAGGTCTTCAGGTTGGCGCAGAAGCTGGTCAGCACATCAACATCAGCATCGCAAACATGAGTATGGCTGGTCTTGCACACAACATTGATACCAAGCTGTATACGAAAGTTACATTCAGAAATCTTACAGCAGGCACCGTAAGCGGTACAATGTCAACGTATACACAGCATAGTCTTAAACAGTCCGGCGGTAAGGTAATGATTGGTGAAATGACTTCCGCTACGGTAAATACGTTCACCACAATCGGCGCTGGCAAGTACAACAAAGCTACATTAGACAGTGATATGGCAACCAAGATTATGAATAGCTTCATGAAACTGGATGCTGGTAATGCAAAGACTGTTGCTTCGGCTAAAGACTTCAACTCCCTGAACGCATTCATTAAGGGTGCTCTGTCCTTAGTATCTCAGCAGCGTTCTGACCTGGGTGCTATCCAGAACAGACTTGAGCACACAATCAACAACCTGAACAACATCGTTGAGAATACAACATCCGCAGAATCTGCTATCCGTGATACAGATATCGCAACTGAGATGGTTAAGTACTCCAACAATGGTATCCTGCAGCAGGCTGGTACATCCATGTTGTCACAGGCAAATCAGGGCAATCAGCTGGCACTGTCCTTACTTGGTTAATTACCAAAGTATTAGCGAACATTGCATAGTGAACTACCAAAGAGCCATTCGAAAGAGTGGCTCTTTTTCTATGGCTTATAAGATTTTGGAATAATTCTCTGACAGAAATCTGCTAGCCGCCCATTCGTTGTAACGCTTCCAGAGCAGGCTCAAATTCTCCGCATTTTTGATAATGCTGTCTGGCAATGTCTTTCTGCCCGAAAACTTCGTAAATATAGCCGATATAATAGGAGATGACTCTGGATTCTACCGAATCCCGTGATGGTGCGGACAGAGCTTTGACGAGTTCCGGCAATGCTTTTAAATGCTGATTCAAATGAAGGTACATAACGCCAATCATACACAGGTAATCGGCATTATCGTTGTAATCATCGTAGAACGATAACAGGGAACGGGCTTCTTCCGCCTTATTATTGTCCAACAGGATATTGCCATAGTTACACACAAGTATACGCGTATAGTCTTCTTCCGGCGGTGGATTCCGCTTCATTGCCATCTTGAAGTATTCAAAAGCCTGTTCCTGATTTCTCATACAGAGATAACTCTGCGCCATCTGGAAATAGTTATACGGTTCATCGGGATTTTTTTCGATTTCCGGGAGCAGAAGTTCGATATCCCGCATGGATTTTTCGTATAATTTTTCGTCAGAGCCGACATATCCTACATGGTCGGCTACGATGGGAAGGTTATAGCTGGTGGTGGAAATATTGGTAATCGGAACCAATATTTCATGAATCGGCCGTTCATAGCGGTAGTATTTTCTGTTAAAAAGCCGGTCGATAATCGTCGTCTGGCAATGCTTTTCCCCGTCGATTTCAAAATAGTCGAGCCGTTTGATAAGACCAACGCTTTTGGGATGTTCGGCCATAAGACGCTGTACCTGGTCGAAGTCAAATTCCAGAAGAAACTCATCGGTGTCCAGAACAAGAATCATATTATGAGAGGCACGGCTGATAGAAAAATTTCTGGCGGCGCTGAAATCTTTTACCCATTCAAAATCGAATATTTTATCGGTGTATTTGCGGGCTACTTCTTTGGAATTATCGGCGGAGCCCGTATCTACAATGACAATTTCAAAAGGGTAGGGTTTGAGCGCTTCCAGACATTTCTCCAGATGCTCGGCTTCATTTTTGGTAATGATACATACGGAAATCGGAATCATGGCGGATGTCTCCTTTTTATTCTTGATGGTGCGGCATCGGTACACCGTATATGTTTAATTGTTCCTTTGATTTAAAACCTTCAGGCGCTCGACAGCCGGCGCAAAACTGCCGCACTGTTGGTAGCAGGATACCGCAGCAGGGATGTCGCCGATAATTTCGCAGATTTCACCGGTCTGGTATACAGGAAGAAAACTGTTCGCACCTTCCAGTCTGCATTGGGTCATGCCGACTGCCTTTTGATATTGTTCAAATGCCTGTTCGTACATTTGATTCTGCTTATAAATATTGCCCATGAGATAGATAAAATCGGCCAGAGGAGAAAAAGCATCGTATATGCTTTCGAAACCGAGCGCCTCTTCTTTTTTGCCGGTGCGCAGGAGTGCATTTCCGTAAGAAACGACCATCGCCTGTACATAGGCCAGTTCCGGGTCCAAATCAAAAGAGAGCCCCTTGCTGTAATAATCACAGGCGGCGGCATAGTCTTCGATGATTTCACAGCTTTTTCCCAACTGATAGTACAGATAGGGATTTTCGGGGCCGCATTCGAGCTGTTTTTTCAGCAACGTATAATTGCGAAGGTACTTCGCACGCTGTTCTTCTTCCGTCATATCGTAGCCGGTATGAAAAATCGTAGTTTGTAAGAGATAGGCGGAAATTTCTTTTCCACGTTTGGGAGTAAGCTGCTCATGAATGATGCCCGTGTAATGATAGAGCCTTCTGTCGAAGAAACGCTCCGTATTATCCGTGTTGTTGACGACCTGGATGCCGTTTTCCGTCACAAGATTTTCTCTGGAAACGGAACCGACGCTGTCGGATAAATGCTTACGGAAATAATTTAATTCCTCCACATCCATCGTTTTTATGTATTCGTCACAGTCGAGCATGAAAATCCAGTTATTGGAGGCCGCGCGCAGAGAAAAGTTTCTGGCGGCGCTGAAATCGTCGCACCATGCAAAATCAAGCACCTGGTCGGCATATTTTCCGGCAATCTCCTTTGTGCGGTCGGTGGAGCCGGTGTCTGCTACGACAATCTCAAAACCATAGGGTTTGATGGAGGAAAGACACTTTTCAATTCGCTTTTCTTCGTTTTTGGCAATAATACATACGGAAATGGGGTGCATGATAAAATCCTTTCTTTTACGTTATACCGAGTTCGTTCAGCCGTTCCACGGCAAGCGGGTAGCCATAGGCGGCAGCCCGTTGATAAAAGGAAACCGCAGAATTGATATCTCCTAACATTTCGTTAATCAGGCCGATATTGTAATAAGGAATATAGGTAGTGACCCCCTCGCTGCTGGCATCGGAACATTGCAATGCCCTGACAAATTCCATCATCGCTTTCATAGGCTGATTGGTTCTCAGATAAGAGACGCCAAGTGTACAGAGGAAGCTGGCATCCCCTGAAAAAGAGTCATAAAGAGGCGTAAAAAAGGCAATCGCTTCTTCGGCTCTTCCGGTAGAGTTCATGGAACGGAGATAAGCCTGGGCAAGTATCGGGAGCCAGGGCTGTGCGGGGTCAATCGGATGTTCGAAAGCCTGTTTATAATAGATGTAGGCGTTTTCATAATCTGCTATCGAGTTATAAGACTGCCCGACCTGAAAATAGAAATAAGAATCCTCGGGATTTTTTTCTATTTCTTTCAGAAGCAGGGTGTTATTCCGTTCTACTTTCTGCAGCATATCCTGTAAACCGCCGCAGTAGCCCACATGGTCTACGGTGAGCGGAATTTCATAGCGTTCAAAATAGGTACTGTTTGTTTTGATGTCGGAAACCTGTTCGTGAATCGTATAATTATAATGATAATATCGCTTATGGAACAGACGCTCCACGCGGTCCGGATAAGAAACGCGCATGCCGCCGCTGTCATAATAACTGTGGCGCAGAAGCATACCGACGCTGCGGGGGTGTTCTTCAATCAGCCGGTAAATTTCATCCACGTTGATTTCCGTCAGAAATTCGTCGCAATCCAGAATTAACACATAATTATGCGTAGCCTTTTTCAGGGAAAAGTTTCTGGCGGCGCTGAAATCGTTGACCCATTCAAAATCATACACATAATCGGTGTATTTGCGGGCAATTTCCTTTGTGCGGTCAGTGGAACCGGTGTCTACAACGATAATTTCAAAATTGTAAGGCGCTAAAGGCGCCAGACATTTTTCGATATTCTTTTCTTCATTTTTGGCGATGATACAGACTGAAATTGGAATCATAGGTGTATTTCTCCTTTTAATGGTTAAATAGCAGCTTCAAAAACAGAAATTTTCGGATTGCCGCAAAACGGCGCTTTCCGGGCAGTATTTCAGACTTGCTGCAGAAAATACTGCATCATTGCGGATATTTGTGTTAAAATCCCCAGTTTTTCGGCGGACTCCAGAATTTCCTTTGTGACATCCTGGAAAATGCCGTATTGCAGGAAAGCGTCTTTATGAGTGGCAAGCATAAAGCACCGGGCCTCATAATAACCGGAAATATTATGGGACACGCCGTCTTTGCTCAGATTGACGCGCACCAATGGCTCCTCCTGAAAGGCGGTTTCATGGTCCCTGGCAATGCGCAGGAAGAAATCCCAATCCTCCAGACAGGTCAGAGATTCGTTGAAAAGTCCGGCATTTTCCAGACATTTTCTGCGAAACAGAACACAGGGCGTTCCAATCGTATTTCTTTGCAGCATATACGGATAAATATGCCCCTGTTTTTCGGAAAGCGGAATGTTACTGCCCGGAACAAGAATGGTTGTGCCGTCAGCCTTCTGGCATACATAAGGGCAGTAGAGCAGCCCTGTTTCGGGGTTTTGCGTCATAAACGTCATCTGTTTTTCCAATTTATCGGGCATCCAGTAGTCATCGCTGTCCTGAAAGGCAATATAATCGTATTTCGCCTGCCGGATGCCTTCATTTCTTGCCGCCGCCACACCCTTGTTCGCGGGCATCTTCAGATAGCGGATGCGCGCGTCATTCATGGACTCTACCACTGTGTCAGTGTTGTCGTCAGAACCGTCATCGATGACCAGAAGTTCAAAATCCGCATCCGTCTGTTGTAGTACACTCTGTATGGAGGCGGGCAGGACATTCGCTCTGTTGTATGTTGGAATGATAATGCTTACTTTATCCATGTAATTCCTTTCTGCCTGTCTTAGAAATTTCCTAACATTTCCCGGACGCGATGCCGGTAGGTATGGGCGGCGGCAATTTTGTCGTGTCCGTTCCCGGCAATCTGGATGCGTTCCGTCTCATGAGACAGATAATAATTGATTTTATCCAGTAAATCTCCTTTGCTTTCGTAAAAGTCGAAATCTTCTCCCGGCGTAAAATACTCCGGAAAGTCGTTCTGATAATTGCTCAGCAGAAAACCGCCGCTCCCCATAATGTCAAAAGCACGCTGCGGAATGCCGCTTAATATGCTGCGCAGCGATATATTCAGATTAATTCTGCTTCGGTTAAAGACGAGAGGCATTTCCTGATAATTATCGACGGTCCCGTGATTGGTAACGCCGTGTAAGGAAAAAGTACGGTCGTGCGTGAACAAATCAAAGGGATGACGCTCTGCAATGGTCCGAATCAAATCGTTCCGCTCCAGGCCCGTAATCTTGCGATTGATGACATATTGGGCATACAGGTATTCCTTTGTTTCAACGCCGTCGGCATTAGGCATAATGGGAAGAGCCTGATATAAGTCTTCCATGATGGGAGATATTGTTTCCTGGATAAAATTATATCCGTGCACGTTCATTTGCGCGGACATTAACGCATCCAGATAGCCTTTCGCATAATCGGACAGATTTTCCATCCGTTCAAAGAAATTATGTTTCTCGGTATAGAGAGAGCCGATAAAAGAGATATCATATAAAAAGCGGGAGGCGTCCGTATCTGCGTTTGCGGTTTTGTCAGACGTCAGGGCATCCAAGCGTTCCACATTCGCAGCCATTGGCAGATAATGCACGGTTGGAATCCCTGCTTTATGAAATTCCAGATAAACCGCTTTGTCGAAAACATAAATGGTATTACACGGATGAATGGCCGTATAAGAATACAGCATCACATAAGGACTGTCATATATCCAGGAAATATAGCGGATGTTTTCCTTGTGACAGACATTGGAAACGACGGGAAAATAATTGAAAGAAAAGACCAAATCCGGAGTCTCTTTGTGCAAAAGCGCCGGAAGCCCGGCGACAGAGGACGCATCGTTTCTTGCGTCTTTATTAAAAAAGGGAAAACAGACAATGGTATGTCCCTCTTTGCGGAAGGCGTCTTTCATATCTTCGTTTCCGTAACTTGCCCATTCGATAAACAGTATTTTCATGTAAAAAACAATGCCATCCTCTCTGATTTTTCAATATGGCTTTTATGAATAACAGTATAGCAAAACTTTGGGGGTTTGGGAAGTGTGAGAAAGACGCTTTGTATTGACAGAACGAAAGTTATTCTATAAAGTATATATATCTTATTAATATAGTTAATATAAATATTTTTGGCAGGTAAATTCGGCGTTAAAGCATTTCAGACGCCGTCCTGATTTACGGGTTGACAAGAATGGAGGATTACGGTGAATATTGCAATGATTTTGGCAGGCGGTACGGATAACCGCTTTCAGATGAGCGTCCCGAAACAGTTCGTGAACGTATATAACCGTCCGGTAATTGTCTATACGCTGGAAGCGTTTCAGAAGCATGATGAAATCGACGCAATTATGGTTTCCTGTCTGGACGGCTGGCAGGAAATGGTCAGAGCTTACGCGAAGCAGTTCAATATCAGCAAATTAAAATGGATTGTTTCCGGCGGCCGGGACGGACAGGCTTCCGCGCGGAACGGTATTCTGGTACTGAAAGACGAATGCCGCGGGGATGATATCGTTGTCCTTCACGATTCCATAAGGCCCTTTGTTTCGGAGGAAATTATTACCGATAGTCTCAAAGTATGCAGGGTGCACGATATGGGAGTGGCGGCTGTGCGGACGATGGACACGATTATGCGGACGAACGACGGTATGGTGGGAACGGAAAGTATTTCCCGCTATTCGATTATCCGTATTCAGACGCCTCAGGCATACCGGATGGACCGGTTATGGGATATACACGAAAAAGCGATAGAAAAAGGAATCACCGGTGAAGTAGATACCAACAGTGTGATTTCGAGACTTGGAGAACCCGTTTATTTTTCAAAAGGCTCAGACCTGAATATGAAGATTAATACGGTAGAAGACGTGGAGATGTTCAAAGCATTATATAAGATGCGGCAGGAAGCGGAGAAGGAAAAAGTATAAAGTTGTATGATAAGAATATAGATAAAACTGACAATATCAAAAACATCGAAAGTTCATAAATCCAAAAGAATGCAGAGGGACAAGGCTGAAAATCACAGATTGTCAACCTTTGAAAGGAGCATGTTTAAGATTGAAAATTATAATTTTCAAAGATTGAAAATAAAGATTTTCAATCGCGAGATTTGTGTCTGCGCGCTGCTTGCCACAAACTCGTTTATGCGCAAAAAGCAGCGCAGAAATGGAGTTAAAAATGAATATAGCGCTTTTATTGGCCGGCGGCAGCGGAACAAGGACGGAGCAGGACGTTCCGAAACAGTTTTTTAACGTATATGAAAAACCTATCATAATCTATACGCTGGAAGCATTTCAGAAACATCCGGACATTGACGGCATCATCGTGTCCTGTCTTGAAGGCTGGCATGAGATTTTGAGCGCTTATGCGAGGGAAGCGGGCATTACAAAGCTGCGGAAAGTCGTCTGCGGCGGTGAGAACGGACAGGCTTCCGCCCGGAATGCGCTGCGGGAGTTAAAAGACATTTGCGGGGAGGACGATGTCGTTATCATCCACGATGCCATACGACCGATGGTTTCCGCGGAAATCATATCCGACTGTATTGTGAAATGCAGACAATATGGTTCCGGTCTTGCGGCGATGCGCTGCCAGGAAACGATTGTAGAGACAAACGACGGTATTAAAGGCGATACGGGCATCAGCCGGAATCATATCATGCGGGTTCAGACGCCCCAGGCGTATAAGTACGGAACTGTGATGAATGCCCATGAAAAGGCGTTGGAGCAGGGCATTACGAATGCGGTTTATACTAATACGCTGATGCTGGATTTGGGAGAGACCCTTTATTTTGCACAGGGCTCCGAGAAGAACCTGAAAATCACGACGATGGAGGATGTGGAGATTTTCAAGGCGCTGCTTCGGATGAAGAAGGAGGACTGGGTGAAGTGAGCGGGGAAACGGAATAGAGGACCGAATGCGGTTATTAGAAGCTGGCTGATGGTGCGGGTAAATTTCATTGTACATGGCGTTATGATGTAATGGCGCTTATGAAGAATCTTGCTTTGATGGCGTGAGAAATAGTGGATGGATATTTTATGAAAAGATAAAGGAAAAATGTAAAGAAAAAATACTTTATTGATAGAGAGTGTAAGGGAAGAATGTATTTCCGCTAATATTTTAAACTGCTTTGCCGATATATATTTCAGCAATGGTAAGAGATGAAAATGGTTACAGAAAAGTTATTTTTGGCAAGGATTGCGAGAAGGTTGCACGGATGCAGAGATAAGATAGAGGTTAGCCTGCTATGTGCATTTAAGTGCTGTAACAGGTTTTTCTATTTGTAAAGAGATGTTCTATTCTGATATGGAGATATATGAGGCTGAGAGCGTTTTAACTGGCAGTATCGAAAAACGAGTATATATGTTAAAGATTATAAAATTTATTATTATAGTATAGATGGTTTTATATGTAATAAAGTTGGAAAGGGGCGCAAATATAAATGAATTGTATAGTATATTCCGATGGGTAAGATAAATGCCAGAACGGGATTGCAAAAACATATAAACTTATGTGCATAAAAGAAAAAGAGGACAAAGGAATAAGGAAACATCAAAAATTATTGATAAAAATGAAGGAGAAAGAGAATGAGTAAAAATAGTGAATATGGCAAAAAAGCCCAATCGTTAATACCGGCGGGGGCACATACATATAGCAGAACGGATGAAGTGTTTCCAGAAAATGCGCCAAGAGTGATAGAAAAAAGCAAGGGAGTATATACATGGGATGTAGACGGAAATAAATATATTGACTATGGCATGGCTTGTAGGTCGGTGACAGTAGGATATGATTATGAGAGGATTTCAAATGCGGCGATAAGACAAATACATAACGGAAATACAGCAACGAAGGCGTCAAAAATCGAGGTGGAGGCAGCCGAGGCAATGTGTAAACTGATGCCCTGGGTAGAAATGGTGAAATTTGCGAAGAATGGCTCAACCGTCACATCAGCAGCAACGAAACTGGCAAGGGCATATACGGGGAAAAAATATATTGCGCGCTGTCGGGAACATGACTTTTTTTCCTATGATGACTGGTTCATAGGAAGTACAGTAGTGGATGCCGGAATTCCGGAGGAAATTAAAGGACTAACGTTACAGTTTAGCTATAATGATATAGAATCCGTAAAAAAATTATTTGAACAATATAAGGGAGAAATCGCCGCTTTAATTATGGAGCCATGTGAGAAAGAGGAGCCAAAAGATAATTTCCTTCAGGAAGTGAGAAAACTGTGTACGGAATATGGAGTAGTCTATATACTTGACGAGATGATAACAGGATTCCGATGGGATATACAGGGAGCTTGCAAATACTATGAGGTGGAGCCTGATTTAGTAACATATGGAAAAGGAATGGCAAACGGATTTTCGGTTGCGGCGTTGGGCGGCAGGCGAGATATTATGGATATGGGTGGACTGACACCGGGTAAAGAGAGAGTTTTCTTGATATCCACAACGCATGGAGCAGAGATGAGCAGTTTGGGAGCTCTGGTTGAAACGATAGAGGTATATAAAGAATTAAATGTAACGGACCATATTTGGAAAATGGGTAAAAGAATTGTTAAAGGCTTGCGGGAAATCGCGAAGGAGTATTCTTTACAGGAATATTTTTATATAGAGGGAGCAGACTGTTCTCCTTTTTTTGTAATATGTGGAAAAGATAAGAAACCATCCTTTGAATACCGCACGGTTTTCCTTCAGGAAATGCTGAAGCAGGGAATACTCATGCCGTATATAGCGATTGCATACGAACACACGGAGCGCGAAATAGATATAACATTGGAAGCAGCAAGAAAGGCGATGAAAGTATACAGTGATTCGCTCAATGGAGATGTGAAACAATTTCTTATTGGAAATGTTATCAAACCTGTATTTAGGAAGTATAACTAATAATAAGGGAAGGATATACCATGAAAGGTATGGGATGGAATCAAAATGTATAAACAATATAAAATATTGGCGGTAGTGGGAGCCAGAGGAGGTTCTAAAGGGCTTCCAGGAAAAAATATTAAAAAACTTAATGGAGAGCCACTTATAGGATGGACACTGAAAAGTTTGAAATACAGTCAATATGTCGATGAGATATTTGTCTCAACGGATAGTGAAGAAATTGCGGAGATAAGTAAGCAGTATGGCGTAGAAGTACCATCTCTGCGACCTGCATTTCTGGCAGAAGATACAAGTTCTTCAATTGATTTTATGCTCTATACTATTCAAGTGTTAGAAGCGCAGGGGAAAATATTTGATTACATTATATTGTTGGAGCCAACTTCTCCTCTAAGGAAAAAAAACGATATAGATGAAATGATAAAACTGGCAGGCGATAATCCGGAAAGCGACGGTGTAATTTCCGTCGGGGAGGTTCAGGGGGAACACCCGGCAATCATGAAAAAAATAAACCAGGTTGGTAAGATAATACCTTATATGGAGAGTGCCCCTGAAGTTTGCCGTAGACAAGAATTTGATGACGCGTATTTTCCTTATGGAGTGGGTTATTTAATTAAAGTTTCAAAACTGAAGGAGCAACATACAATCTATACGGATAATATTTTGCCATATTATATTGAAAGATGGCAAAATTATGAAGTAGATGATATATATGATTTTGTTTGTATTGAACGTATTATGCAGATGGAGGTAGATAAGATATGAAAAAATATTTAATAATTGGTTTAGGTTCTATGGGTAAAAGAAGAATAAGGTGCTTAAAAAGGATGGGAATTTCCAGTGAAAATATCATTGGCATAGATGTTAGAGATGACAGATGTAAAGAGGCGAAAGAAAAATATGATATTTCTGTAGTTAAGGATGAAAAAGAAGTTGATTTTTCTGAAATAGAAGCTGTTATTGTATCATTGCCGCCAGACAGACATTTTCTCGGAGTAGAGATTGCGTTTAAGAACCGGAAACCAGTTTTCGTGGAAGCAAGTGTTGTGCTGGAGGATGTCAAAAAAATAAAAGAAAATAATAAACAGAATATTTTTGTAGCGCCTTCCTGTACGTTTACTTATCATCCAATGATAAAACAGATTAAAGAAATTGTGAAATCTGGAAAATATGGGAAAGTCTGTAATTTCTCATACCATAGCGGGCAATACCTTCCAGACTGGCATCCGTGGGAGACGGTAAATGATTATTATGTAGGCAACCGGGAAACGGGAGGAGCACGAGAAATAGTACCTTTTGAACTGACTTGGATAGTAGATACATTGGGATTGCCAAAAGCGATAAAGGGATATTATAGAAAAACGACTGATTTGGGGTGCGACATTGAAGATAGTTATGTCTGTGCAATAGATTATGAAGATATGGTAGGGAGCCTGTTGGTAGATGTAGTTGGAAGGAATTCTGCGAGAAATCTGATTATCAATTTTGAAGAAGCACAGCTGCAATGGAGATGGGATAATAGAAAAATAGAAATCTATGAAGCAGCAACGGGAGCTTGGACATATATAAATCAGAATGATGAAATCCACGAGGCTGGATATAACGTTAATATTGGAGAAAATATGTATATTGAAGAGCTATCAGCATTTCTTAGAGGTATAGAAAATAGGACGGAATATCCTAATACAATAGAAAAAGACATTGAAATATTACAATTGCTAAATGATTTAGAGCGGTCAGATAAAGAGTATCATTTGAGATAAGGAAAGGATAGAAAATGACTCAAAAAGAGAATGAATTACAGTTATTAAAGGAAGAATTGGATTATCATGACAGGCAATATGAAAAGCCTTATAGGAGCACGGAACTATTTGTTGAATGGTTGGACGATTTTTTTGATAGCGCAAAGGAAGGCATGGTATGTGATTTAGCCTGTGGAGAAGGGGCAAATCTTGCATATCTGGCCCGGAAATATCCGGACATTAAATTTGAGGGTATTGAAATAAATCAGGAATTAGTCAAACGAGGAAATGCTAGAAAGGGGGGGGGCAATTTTTGAAGGAGATTGGTATCATTTGAATCCTGATTTAAAAAATAGGTATAAAGGAATTGTTAGTTTTCAAACACTTTCATGGTTACCAGAATATTATGAAGCAATACGGTGTATGACGGAATTGGGTGCAGACTGGATTGCGCTGTCTTCTTTATTTTATGAAGGGGATATCGATTATACGATTCAACTTAAGGATTATACGAGAGCCTCAAATGAAAAAGTATATACAGAGTATTATTATAATATTTATTCCTTGGTAAAGATAAGAGAGCGTTTTGCTGAACTTGGCTATAAGAAATTTAAGTATAAATATTTTGATATAGATATTGATTTGCCAAGACCGGAAAAAGATGGACTTGGAACATATACTAAAAAATTGGAAGATGGGAGCAGAATACAAATTTCAGCCGGTTTAATGCTGCCATGGTATTTCATTGTAGCGTATAAATAATAATGGCAGGATGTAGCAGGTGGTCAAAGCGGAAAGGATAATATATTAAATAATATGAGAATGCGCTGTATAACTTGATGTATGAAGGGAATGTTCCTGCTATATCCTAAGTAAGTTTAGATTTTATCAGTTATTTGAAACATCACAGTAAATTCCTGGCTGGCTGCGGCCGGGAATTTTTAAACTAATTTTAGATAATATGAAGAAAATGGTTATATGTTATATATATTCATTACAATAGTAACTGAATTGTCGTATTTTATAAGAGATTATGTAATATTTCAGTATATTTGTTATGGAGCTCTTTTGTGAAACGGATGATAGATAACATAGGTAAAGTGGTCAGGTACGGTGAGTGTATCGCTATCTTATCGGTGATGATGGGTGAAGCTTGTTTATGAGAGATTTTAATAAATTATTGATTACAGAAGATGTTGTGTTGTTAGATGTATTAAAACTTTTCGAAAAAACAAAGAAAAAAGCACTATTTCTTGTGGATGACGGAAAATTGTTGGCAGCAGTAGCGGATGGGGATGTTCGTAGATGGCTGGTAGCTGGTGGCAGTCTCGATGCAAAAGTTAAAGAATTTGCGAATTATTTTCCTATTTATGTAAAAGAGACGGAACGGGACAAGGTACGGCAGGTTATGCGCAGGACTTTTGCTGAGATAATTCCTGTTGTAGACGATAATATGAAGATTGTTGATATTGAGACAGGACCGACAATTGTTGTAGAGACAGAAAAAATTGACAGTAATATTGCTGTGGTTATTAATGCGGGTGGAAAAGGAACACGTTTGTATCCATATACGAAAATATTGCCCAAACCTTTGATTCCAATTGGGGAATTACCAATTTCTGAGCGTATTATAAATCGTTTTGTTGAAATTGGCTGCGAACAATTTTATATGATTATTAATGAAAAAAAAGAAATGATAAAGGCTTATTTTTCTGGTTTCGAAGAAAAAAAATGGAATTTAGAGTTTGTAGAAGAAACGAAGCCGCTCGGAACAGGGGGTGGTCTTAGTCTACTAAATTGTCGGTTTGACACTACCTTTATTTTTATTAATTGTGACACAATTATATTGGCAGATTTTGCAGATATTATACGGGAACACAGAAAAAATCATAGTCTTGTTACCATGATTTGTGCAAATATGAATATTAAAGTGCCATATGGTGTGATTAAGTCCGAGAAGGGGAGACTCTGTGAGATTCAGGAAAAACCGGAATTATTTTTTGAGACAAATGTGGGATGTTATATTGTAGAACCACAATTGTTGGAAATGATACCACCGGGACAATTTTTAAATTTCCCTGATATCATTATGGATTGTAAAGAAAAAGGTTTCCCAATTGGTGTATATTTGATAGAAGCGTCCGAATGGCTGGATATGGGACAGTTTAATACATTAGAAGATATGAAAAAGAGGTTAAACGCGGAATGATAAGGAAAAAGATTCTCGTTACGGGTGCAGCTGGTTTCACGGGAGGATATATGGTGAAAGAGCTGGTATGTCATGGCTATGATGTGACAGGTACCTATTATCATAAAACATATAAAGATGAATCGATAAATTGTAAGTGGTATAAGATTGATATGACTGATTATGTTCAGTGCAATAGAATGCTACAGGAATTAGAACCGGATGCAGTAATCCATCTGGCAGCAAAAAATAATATGGTTGATGCCCAACGTAATCCTGCTGAAACAATTCATATGAATATGACGGTTTCTGTAAACTTATTAGAGGCAGTAAGAAGATTTGCACCGGCCTGCAAAGTTGTTCTCGCAGGAAGCGCAGCAGTTTACGAAGCGGGTTCAACGGAGGAAAAATTGTCAGAAGAGATGAAGGTTAATCCGCAGAACGCATACGCGCTGACAAAGATATTTCAGGAACAGTTATCGTTTTTTTATGGCAATCAGTATAATATTAAGGTGATTTGTACGAGACCGTTTAATTATACGGGAATAGGACAGGAAGAGACATGCTTTATTCCTAGTTTATGCCGCCAGGTCAGTAGTATTACGAATGGACATGCAGATGCAGTTGTAAGAATGGGGAATATTTCAGTACAGCGTGATTTCTCAGATGTGCGAGATGTAGTCTCTGCATATCGTTTTCTGTTGGAGAACGATAACGTAAGTGGGGTTTATAATATTTGTAGTGGCAATGCTGTTACGCTGAAAGATATTGTGCAATATGTATGTGGCAAGAGTAATATCGAGATTAGAGCAGAGCAGGATAGCAATCTTTGCAGGGCAAATGACGCGATGTATATATGTGGAAATAATAAGCGATTAAAAGAGGATACGGGATGGGAGCCTCAATATAATATTTTTGATACTATAGATTGGATTTATGAGAAGATGCATGAGTAGAAAATTAGATTTTAGTGATTTTCGACTTATGAAAAGTGAATGTCAGCTGAAGCAGACAGAGAGGAGTAAAAATGAAAAAAATATGTGTAGTAACAGCAACAAGAGCAGAATTTGGACTACTGCATCCATTACTTGAAAAGCTATTGAAGGAAGAAGAATTTGATATCAGAATTGTGGCGACAGGAACTCATTTATCTCCGGAGTTTGGATTGACCTATAAAGAGATTGAAGAAGCAGGAATGAAGATTGACCGTAAGATTGAGATGCAGTTAAGCTCGGATTCTACGGTGGCAATGTCTAAAACCATGGGACTTACAATGATAAGTTTTGCTGATTATTTTCAGGAAAGTAAACCGGATTATGTCATATTAATTGCAGATAGATATGAAACGCTGGCAATGGCAAGTGTTGCCATGTGTATGCAGATACCGATTATTCATTTGTATGGAGGAGAAACGACAGAGGGCGCCATAGACGAGTGTATACGACACGCCATTAGCAAAATGTCTTATTTGCATTTTGCGACAACAGAGCCCTATAAGAAGAGGATAATACAAATGGGAGAAAACCCGGACAGGGTATTTAATGTTGGGGGACTGGGAGTGGAAAATATTAAAACCTGCCAGTTATTGGAGAAAGAGGAACTGGAAAGAAGCTTAGAAATTGAATTATGGTCTAAATATGCGCTGGTAACGTTTCATCCGGTAACATTAGAAAAAGATACCGCATTACAACAGGCTGAGGAGCTTATAACGGCATGTGAGCACTTTAAGGATATACAATTTATATTTACCAAAGCAAATCAGGATGCTTCTGGAAGGCTAATCAATGAAATGTTTATCGAAACAGCCAGTCAGCATGAAAATATGAAAGTATATGATTCTCTGGGAATGAAAAGATATCTTAGCGCTCTAAAGTATGCATCGTTTGTGATGGGCAATTCTTCCAGTGGTATTATGGAAGTTCCGTCTTTTGGTATTCCTACTGTAAATATTGGTGATAGGCAGCGAGGAAGGCTGCGGGCTGAAAGTATTCTTGACTGTTCGCCAAAGAGAGAAGAAATTATTGCAGCGATGGAAAAGGCTATGAGTGCAGAGTTTCGAAGTGTTTGTCAGAGCAGTAGGAATCCTTATGAGGGAGCTGACCCATCGGGCGATATAGTCAGAATAATGAAAAAATTTATATTAGAGGATAGAGTAGATTTGAAAAAGCAATTTTATAATATTGAATTTTAAAGACTATGAGGTGTGGGAGGATGAAATAAATGAAAGTATTAGTAACGGGGGCGGATGGATTTATTGGAAGTCATCTGGTAGAAGAATTAGTCAAAAATGGATATGATGTAAGAGCATTTGTCTGCTATAATTCATTTGGCACATGGGGGTGGCTGGAAGACTTAGAGGATGATGTAATGGCTCATGTGGAAATTTTTCAGGGAGATATCCGGGATGCGTATGGCGTAAAGACTGCATTAAAAGGATGTGCCGCGATTTTTCATTTGGCTGCGCTGATTGCAATTCCTTTTAGTTATTATTCACCAGATACTTATGTTGATACGAATATAAAAGGGACTTTAAATGTCTTACAGGCAGCCAGAGAACTTGGGACAGAACGCGTTCTGGTAACATCAACGTCAGAAGTATATGGTACCGCGCAATATGTTCCAATTGATGAAAAGCATCCGTTTCAAGGACAATCTCCTTATTCTGCAAGCAAGATAGGGGCGGATAGATTAGCAGAAAGTTTTTATCGTAGCTTTGATTTACCAGTTACAATAGTACGTCCCTTTAATACTTATGGGCCAAGACAATCGGCGAGAGCTGTAATACCAACGATTATAACACAACTTTTGGCAGGAAAAGAGGAAATTAATCTGGGAGATTTGCGCCCTACAAGAGATTTTAATTATGTTAAAGACACAGCACACGGATTTTATTGTATTTATCAATCTGACTGTACAGTTGGAGAAGAAATTAATATTGCCACGCAACAGGAAATTTCAATAGGTGAAGTTGCAGAACTGCTGATTAAAAAAATAAATAATAAAGCGGTTATCGTTTGTGAGGAAGAACGAATTCGTCCACAAAAGAGTGAGGTGAATCGTTTATTGGGATGTAATAAAAAAATAAAGGAATTAACGGATTGGATGCCCAGATTTACGTTTGAACAAGGTATTGAGCAGACGATACAATTTTTGGAAAAAAATATAGGCAGATATAAGACGGATATTTATAATATTTGATTTTAAAAACGGACATTATTTTATTTTCGTTATTATGTGATATTCTATTAAATGAGCGAAGTCGGTAGTGTGTAATAATTTTTATCATGGCGGTATTTATAAGCCCCCAAACATGGGGATGGGAGGTTTCTTATGAAAGATATTGAGATTGATGGACTGAAAATTGGCAAAAATGAGAATCCATTAGTGATTCCGGAGATTGGAATTAATCATAATGGTTCTTTGAGAGTTGCAAAAGAAATGGTTGATGCTGCACATGCGGCTGGAGCAAAGATTATTAAACATCAGACACATGTAGTCGAAGATGAAATGTGTCATGAAGCGAAGAAGGTGATTCCGGGTAATTCAGACATCTCTATTTATGAGATTATGGAGAAGGCGGCTTTGAGCAGAGAAGAAGAATTGGAATTGAAACAATATACAGAGTCATTAGGGATGATATTTATGAGCACACCTTTTTCACGTCGGGCAGCAGAACGTCTTGAAGATTTCGGTGTAAAAATATATAAAGTAGGTTCTGGAGAGATGAATAATTATCCTTTATTGGATTATATTGCTTCTTTTGGTAAGCCGATGATTGTATCGACAGGGATGAATGATATAAGAAATGTTGATTGTGCGGTTAATATTCTGGAAAAAAGAGGGGTTCGTTATGCACTAATGCATACAACAAACTTATACCCGACTAAGCCAAGACTTGTTCGTCTTGGTGCAATGCAGCAACTGATGAACAAATATCCTGATATACCAATCGGATTATCCGACCATACAACTAATAACAATGCCTGTATTGCGGCAATGACTTTGGGCGCTAAATTGGTAGAGCGGCATTTTACCGATAAGATGGAACGAATAGGACCAGATATTATTTGCTCAATGGATTATGAAAATTTGAAACTTCTTTTGGAAGCGGCGAGACAAATACCGTTAATGCTTGGGGGGAATAAGGAAGAGGCTGATGAAGAAAAAGTTACAAGTGATTTTGCATTTGCTTCTGTTGTAACAATCAAACCGATAAAGGCAGGAGATATTTTTACAAGAGATAATATATGGGTTAAACGTCCGGGAACAGGCGAACTGCATGCGGATGAATATGAATCGGTTCTGGGGAAAAGTGCGATGACTGATATCGGAAATGATGTATTGCTTAAAAAAGAGATGATAGGATTATCGTAAAAATTCAAAACGAACTATATGTCAGAAAAGGGATAAAAAGAACTTTTATATCGTTAGAAAGTGACGGGAATGAAAATGAATATTATTGTAATAGGACTTGGCTCCATGGGCAAACGAAGAATACGCTTGATGAAAAAGATGAAGCTGCCTGTCGATATTGTTGGTATAGACAGTAATCAGGACAGGTGTAATGATGTAAAAAAACAATTTGGAATAAAGTGCTTTACATCATTAGAGCAGACTGAAAAACTGGCGACAATAGATTGCGCATTTATATGTACTTCACCTTTGGCACATGCAAATCTCATTCAATCGTGTTTATCTCATGGATATCATGTATTTACAGAGATTAATTTAGTTCCTGAGAAGTATGATGAGAACATAGCGCTTGCTCAAGAAAAAGGCTTGAAATTATTTCTTTCATCTACGGCATTGTATAAGTCAGAAATGCAATATGTTGAAAAACGGTTAAAACAAAACAATAAAAGATGTGCCTATTCGTATCATGTCGGGCAGTATCTTCCGGACTGGCATCCCTGGGATAACTTAAAGGAATTTTTTGTAGGAGATAAAAGGACAAATGGATGCCGAGAAATTTTGGCGATTGAATTACCGTGGATTCAGAAAATTTTTGGAAAAATAGAAAAGGTAAATGTGATAAAGAAAAATTATACAGATATAGGGTTAGAATATCCCGATACATATTTAATTCAAATGGAACATGAAAATGGAAACGTTGGGAGTCTGATTGTAGATGTAGTGAGCAGACAGGCAGTAAGGCATTTGGAAATATTCAATGAAGACATTTATATAGAATGGAATGGAACACCGGATTCCTTGTATGAAAAAGACGTTATTTCGGGAGAATTGAAACAAGTTCAGTCAGGCGAATATATACATGAAACGGGTTATGGGGATTTTGTTAACGAGTATGCCTATATGGAGGAAATAGCAGAATTTTTTGAAGTATTGCATGGAAAAACCCCCTTATATAGTTTTGAAAAGGATAAGGAAACATTAAGGATAATTGATATAATTGAGAACTAAAGAAAAGTGTATAGAATATGAAAGAGCCTGCCAAGAAAAATATTTGATAATTGATTTGGAGATATGGGGATGGATTCAGGTAGAAAAATGAAATTGGCATTGTACCAAATGAACATAATATGGGAGGATAAAGAAGCAAATTATACGCGTGTGCGGCAGAAATTAGAAATTGCGCGTAATAGGGGAATAGATTTATTTTTATTGCCGGAAATGAGTTTTACAGGTTTTTCGATGAATACAAATATAACGAAGGAAAATGATAGCAGAACAATAAAAAAGATGGCAGGTTACTCAAGACAGTACCAGATGTCAATAGGTTTTGGGTGGGTAAAAGATTGTGGAGAAAAAGCAGAAAATCATTATACTATAGTGGGTAAAGAAGGAGAGATTCTTTCTGATTATGCTAAAATTCATCCATTTTCATATTCCGGTGAAAATGAAAAGTTTCAGGGCGGTAAGGAGATAGTAACTTTTCGGTTAAATGATATAGAGTTTTCAAACTTTATATGCTATGACTTACGCTTTCCGGAAATCTTTCAGATTGCATCTAAAAAGGCAAAAGTCTTTCTGATACCTGCGAACTGGCCGAAAACAAGAAACGAACAGTGGAAATGTTTATTGAGGGCGAGAGCGATAGAGAATCAAGTGTATGTAGCAGCGATAAATTGTGTCGGAGATATCAACGGGTTGTGTTATTCAGGAGATAGCTGCCTTATTGACCCTAATGGGAATATACTGGCGGCGTTGTCGGAACAGGAAGGCGTTCTGGAATATGAAATAATGGATGATGTTCAGGAAATCAGAAACAGATTCCCAGTAAAACAAGACCGTAGGGAGGCGTTATATTATGTACTTTCGGGGAACTAATGTTTTATAACATTTTGCCGATATATATTTCAGTAGCTAGGATTGCGATAATGCTGCACGGATGCAGATATAAGGATAAAAAATTACCTGTTATGCGTATCTGGATTCCATGACAGGTTTTTTTATAAATCTGATAAGATAAGAGGCATGTTGATTTATGCGTAATTTTCAGAAAAAACAATTATTAGATATTATTACAAGCTTGCATCTTCTTCATCGGGAAAGCAGGGAAATGCTGGAGCGGAAAGAGTATCTCAAAGTCAGAACTGCGCTTGCCGATTGTCAAGACGCAGCTATTCAAATGGGAGAGGCCATTGAGCAAATGGTCGGGTTAGGGACAGAGGCTGTCAGGTATCTGGAACAATATTGTGAGAAAATTTATGACATTAATGAGAAACTGGAAGAAATTTCCGCGCCCAAAGCTTATAAAGCAATGGAAAATTTTTTAATCAAAGCAGAAAACGAGGTTCGTCATATGCCAGTACGGAGGGAGGTCGTATTTCTTCCATACAAAGCAAGTATGTGGGATTCTCTGGAAAGCGTATATCTTGCCGCAAAAGAAGATGATACCATGGATGTTTATGTGGTGCCGATTCCGTATTATGACAGAAGAAAGGACGGAAGTCTTGGCGAGATGCATTACGAAGGGAATGAGTATCCGAGGAAAATTGAGATAACAGATTATAGGGATTATAATTTGGAAGAGAAACACCCGGATGCTATCTATATTCATAATCCGTACGATGAGTGGAATAATGTTACCTGTGTACCGGAAAAGTATTTTAGCCGTAATCTTCGTCGTAATACAGAGTGTTTAGTATATATACCTTATTTTATATTAGGTGAAATCGAGCCTGGAAACCAGGATAAGATAAAGGAGATGAAACATTTTTGCTTTGTTCCGGGAGTGGTTTATGCCCATAAAGTAATTGTACAGTCCGAGAAGATGCGTCAGATATATATTAACGAATATATGAAGGAAGCAAAAAATCAAGGAATTGTCGTAGATAAGAAGGAATTGGAGAGAAAAATACTGGGACTTGGCTCACCTAAACTTGATAAGATACAAAATACCAGCAAAAAGGATTTGGAAGTACCGAAAGCATGGCTTCGAGTTATAGAGAAACCGGATGGTTCCTGGAAGAAAATTATTTTTTATAATACAAGTATCAATGCATTGCTAAGATACAATAATGATATGCTTGAAAAAATGAAATCGGTTTTTCAAACTTTTTATGAGTACCGAAATGAAGTGGCTCTTTTGTGGAGACCGCACCCGTTGATACCAAATACAATAAAATCTATGAGACCGCAGTTGTGGACAGAGTATGAAGAACTGGTGAAAACATACAAAGAAGAGAACTGGGGAATTTATGATGACAGTGCGGATATGGAGCGTGTGGTGGTTCTGAGTGATGCATATTATGGAGACTCGAGTAGTGTTGTGAGAGTATATCAGGAAACAGGGAAACCAATCATGATACAGGATGTTCATACAATAGAAAGTCTTAAATCAGAGACAGTGTTGGACGAATTGAATGATTGTATGGTCACAGGAGAAAAAATATGCTGGTATAATAGTAATTCTATCATTCTTCAGGATAAAAAATGCAAAGAAAGAGAAATATTTATATGGGTGTATACAGAAGAAACGATAGCAGCATGTGAGTTTGATAGAAAAATATATTTTGCACCAATGGCTGGAAGAAAAATCAGAATATTGGATTTATATTCGCTGCAAATGGATTGTATGGAATTGCCTTATGATGAATATATTGGCATTGCAAATAAGTTTTATCAGGTAAAGCAGTATCAGGACAGTATTTATTGTTTTCCGGGGAAATATCCATATGTATTAGAATATAACATCAATGAAAAAAACATAAATAGATATGCAATTAGTTTTGGACGGTTGAAAAAGCATACAGGTGATTTTCTGTTTTGTGAAAGTAGTTATGTATATGATAATGAGGTTTTTCTTGCATCGACCAGTAATGGAATTGTTTGTGGGTTTAACATGGAGAGCAGGCAGATAAAGTATTATTCAATTATGGAGAATCATGGGTTTACTACAATATGTGGATTTGAAGATAAATTATATCTTGCGGATACAGAGGGAAATATATGGAAAACTTCAATTTATAAAGATGAGAATATATGTATAAAAATATATGGAAATGAAAAAATGAGATTTCGCAAAAGCATTTTTTGGAATAATAAAGTAATGATGTTTGCGGAAGAAACCGAAGAATGTATTGTAATTGGGACAAGTAATGACGAGTGGGATATAATTACGCTTTCTGAAACAAACGGACAGGAGTATAACGGAAATAAATACGGGGAACCTAAACTGTCGGGTGATAAATTATATATACTTAACAAGATGAAAAAGTCAATAATTGTATTTAATGAGTACATGACTGTAGAAGAATATCAGATAGAAGAATTCCATGAAAAGTTAAATATAAATTATGATGGTGGAAAACAGACTATTTTTGAAAATGAGGATAGGAAGATTACATCACTATCAGTCTATTTAATGATGAAATATCAAAAACCGGATGAGAAAGATAATTTTAAGAGTAAGGGAAGTATTGGGAACACAATTAAAGAAGTAATTGAAGGAAAATTAAAGTATGATTAAAAAAATAATTTATATCAATGAAACTTTTTATAGAAAACACAGGGATTTGGGAATAGAGGTTTTTCGAAAAAAAGGATATGAAGTAGAACTTTGGTCAAATTTAAATTTAAAATATAAAAATAAGCTAAGTATTCCTGAAGACAGCGTTGAAGAAAAGGTAATTTATTTTAAAAATTATGGACAACTGATTGGGAAAATATTTAAACAAAATTGGACGCACACCATTGCTTTTTTTACTACGACGACACATAGAGGCGGTATTGAAGATTTTATACGAATTCTTATCGGTGTGGCAGGAGGAAGATACTGCAATTTTATATATGAGATTATGCCAATAGGAATAATAGAGCAAAAAAAGGAACAAAATTTGCATGAAAAAATTCAAAGTAAAACTTACGATTACAGGCGTCGATTTTATCAGTGTATTATAAATAAATTTTTTGGACCTGTTTTTTGTTTTGTTCCCACATATCAGTCAACCAATAAATTATTAACGGCCAAAGAACGGAAAGTGGTTATAGAGGTACATAATAAAGATTATGATGAATACTTGTTAAATAGGGGCGAAGAAAGGAAGGAGAAATACATCCTTTTTATAGATGAAGATTTAACAAATGCAGAAGATTTTAGAAAAAGTAATACTTCAGTGGTATATCCGGAAAAATCTATATATTTTGATAATATGAATCTTCTTTTTTCAAGATTGGAGGAATATTATGGTATTCCTGTTTATATAGCGGCACATCCGAAGTGTGAATATAAGGGGCATGAATTTAATGGGAGAAAAATATTTTTTTATCAGACCTGTGAGCTGGTAAAAAATGCAGACCTGGTTCTAACACATGCAAGTGCGGCAGTAAATTTTATCATACTGTATAGAAAACCCTATATTTTTTTGGTGGATAAATATATAAAGAATCATATGCTATGGAAGTATGTGACATTGCCCAGTATCAGAGAATTAAGGGTGAAACCTTGTTATTTTGAGCGAGAAGAAGAACCCTGGAAGTATGTTAACCAACCAAATGAATATTATGATTTATATTTTAAAAAATATATAAAAAATGCCAATTTTGATGGAATGTTATTCTACGAAATTGTTGAAAGAACAATAAGAAAAAACGAAAGGAAAACAAGGTGTAAATAAAGATGAGCAAATTGAGAGGACAAAGAGAATATATCTTAAGTGAGCAGCCGCCGTTTCCGCGGAATATGCTTGTTGAGCTATCTAATATTTGTAATAACGATTGTGTTTTTTGTGCACATCATAATATGAAGCGTACACAGGGAAATTGTGATAAGAATATGATATCGGATATTATTCGTCAGGCATATGAAGCGGGAACAAGAGAAGTTGGTTTTTATCTTTCAGGAGAACCTTTCTTAAATACTGATTTGAAATTCTATATTACTTTGTGCAAAACGCTTGGTTTTGAGTATATTTATATTACAACAAATGGAGTTGGAGCTGCGGCAGAAAAAGTTGAAGAGTTATGTGAGGCCGGTTTATCTTCTATTAAATTTTCCATAAATGCGGCGACAAAAGAGACTTATAAAAAAATTCACAGAAGAGACCATTTTGATATTGTAATGGAAAATTTTTTTGCTATTGTAAATAAAAAGAAAGAAGGAACTATTCCTATTCCAATTTTTGCTTCATATGTGATTGTTCCGGATAACGAATCTGAAGTAGAGTTGTTTAAAGAAAAAATTGGCGTCTATTGTGATGACATTGCTATTGTTTATGCAATGAATGCTGCCGGAAGTATGCCTGAACTGAAAAGTGGTGTGGAAATTCCCTGTATTCAATTATTTAACAGATTGCATATCACGAAGGAAGGATATCTGAATGCGTGCTGCTCTGATATGAATAATATGCTTGCAGTAGCAGATTTGAAGGAAATGTCTTTAAAGGATGCTTGGAATTGTGAGGAAATGGTGGAGCTGCGCAGACAGCATCTGAAAAAAGTAATAGGAAACAATATATGCTATAACTGCATTTATGGCCGATATGACAGAGAAGTTTTCCCGGCCAATAAAGCGCTGTATGAGAGTTCATTACAGATGTCGGTTCATTAAGTGAAATTACTTTTGTAGAAGGAACGAAAAATGAAAAAGATAATAATTACTACTACGTTCAGAGATTTTAAGGGCAATGTAAATGATAGAATGCAAATACAATTTCTGAGAAGTCTAAAAAGACAGACATATCAGAACTACGTTCTGGTGGTTACTTTGTTCGGAGAAAAACACGTCGAAAATACAGTTAAAAAAATTCTTGGAAAAAAGGCGGTATTTATCAATTCGACAATTGGTGAGGGGCATCGGTTTTGTCTTTCGAAAGTGATATTAAACGGAATAGAATATGGAAAAGAAAAAGGCGCCGATATCTTGGTAGATTGTTCCGGGGATATTATTTTGCAAGATAATTTTTTGGATACAGTGGTAAACCGCTATTCTAAATTATATTCCGGTATTTCGCATCCTAATATTTTTTGGGATATTAACGATGACTTCCAGGTAATTAGAAAAAGAAAGGGAGAATGTAATAAGGGAATTGATATAAGATTTTTTGATTTTCAGCTTTTGGCGGATAAAAAAATATGCAGGATTTTGAAAAAATATAATTTTATAGATTGGGGAGGCTTTGAAATTTTTCTGGCGGCAGTATGTATAAAGTATTCCAGTCAGATGATTAATATATTCGAAGAGAGCAAAGTGGTAAAATTTGAGAATGACAGAGAAGTCTCCAGGGAAACGGAACAATATCTGAATAAGTCTGCTGCCAGAAACATTAGGGTGTTAAGGGAGGCAGTACGAGAAATGGAAATTGATGCAGATAACATACTGGATTTATATTATATTCATATGCAATACGGTAATTCCCGGTATATTTCTTCAAGGGCTTATATAATATGGAAGAGACTATGTGAAAAGGCATATCTTTTTAAAAAAGGGATGAGAAAATGAGTTATTCAAGAAGGATTAATCAAATAAAAGAAAAGGTGATTATTAATTTATGGAATTTTATAAATATGTATGTAAATAGAAAATACCGTCAGGCGGGAACCTGGGGAAGGAGAAGTAGGATTGCAGATTTTTATTGCTTGTGGGGGCGTAGAAATAGGCGCATCTTGCTATTCAGTCCGAATAAATAACTCTCAATTTTATTATTCATTGTCATATGTTAGGTCTATGATTTTTTAATATGGACGAACGACAGGCTGAATAATGCTTTTGTGATAGAACATTATAGCGAAAATATACTGCACAAAGGTCAAAAATATGAGGCAAGGGAGATAATTGCAATATTAAGAAAGCGATAAAGCTTTTTGATTTCGAATTTGCATTAGAAGAGTGAAGGGAGGATGATGATTTATTTTTCCACATGTCAGGGACGAGCAGTTTGCATTAATTATATTCTATTGTTGCAATTTCGCTTAAAATAAAAAAGATAAAAAGTAGATATATGAAGCGTATTGGATAAAGGAGGAAAATTAAAATGAAAATATTGGTTACCGGTTCGGCAGGATTCGTATCAGGATATCTGGTGGATGAATTATTAAGGCATGGGCATAAAGTAGTGGGAATTGATAATTATAGTAAATATGGATTTGTAGAAAGAAGCTATGACAATCATCCTAATTATTCGGTTGTGAAAGGGGATGTTAAAGATACAAAACTGATGAAAGAGTTAATTGAAGATTGCGAACAGGTAATTGCGATTGCCGCAATGGTAGGAGGAATTACATATTTCCATGACCACGCATATGATTTATTAGCAGAAAATGAAAGAATTATTGCATCCACATTTGATGCAGCTGTTTGGGCACATCAGAACAAGCATCTGGAAAAAATAAATGTTTTGTCATCTTCGATGGTCTATGAAGGCACTAAAATATATCCCACGAAAGAGGGAGAACAACTGGTGTGCCCGCCTCCGTCATCAACTTATGGATTTCAGAAGCTGGCTTGTGAATATTATGCAAAAAGCGCATGGGAACAATATAAGCTGCCATATACGATTATCAGACTGTTTAATTGCATAGGTACGGGAGAGCAACGGGCAAAAAATGAGAAAGAAATTGTATCAGGAAATGTCAAATTGGCGATGAGTCATGTTGTTCCTGATATAATACAAAAAGTATATAAGGGACAAAATCCATTACATATACTGGGAAGTGGAGAGCAAATCAGGCATTATACATATGGCGGTGACTTGGCGGAAGGTATTAGGATGTGTGCTGAAAATGATAAGGCTATGAACGAAGATTTTAATTTATCGACAAGCGTATCAACGACTGTATGTGAATTAGCGGAATTAATTTGGAAAAAGATTAATGGAGATATACCACTTAGCTTTGTTCATGATGAAGCACGTATGTATGATGTGCAGAAAAGCATTCCGTGTGTAGAAAAAGCAAAGGAAATATTAGGATTTGAAGCGAAGACAGATTTAAGTCATGCGTTAGATGAAATTATTCCATGGGTGACGAAACAGGTCGATTTAGGAAATATTTAGTCCCCATTAAAGTAGGAGGAGTTAGATATGATACCGCGTAATTTCGAAGAACTCACTTATATTGAAATAGATGGGAATGATTCATGTGTCAGTATGGAAAGGATACAGGAAGCCCTTGATAAAAGAACGTCGGAAATTATATATTGTATTGAAAATGGTAAATTATGTGGCATCATATCTGTCGGGGATATATTTAGGGGAAATGGGAAAAAAGAGATAGAAATTAATAAGGAATTTACATACTTAGTTGATTGGAATGTAATCAAAGCAAAACAGATATTTGCGGATTATAGAAATATTCATAAAATACCGGTATTAGATAAAGCGGGAAGACTTTTGGGAGATTACTCACGTTGGGATGACATAAGGTTTTTAAAGCGCAATAAAGAAAAGTATTATCATTTAGTAAATGCGGCGCTGAATGAAAAAAAATATAATATTTTAAGAAGTTTAAAGCGCTATAAGGAACAGAATTATGCTTCATTGCTTGCTCAATTAGATGAAAAAACGGACATTATAGTGGTCAGCCCAACTTGCGCACGAATTGAGAAACTGGAAATATATGAGCAGATGAAAAGTGTTTTCAATAGGATGGATGTAAATTATCTGGAATGTTCTAAAAGGAAAGTAGTAGATTATATAGATAAAAATAATATAATTTTGTTTGTTGATGAAGATGAATTGAAAGGAACTGAAGGCATATTTGGTCAGACTTTCAGCGGAACCGCAGCGGAATTAATAACATATCGAAGCCTTTTGGCAAAAGGGGAGAAGGCTTTTAATGATACTATTGTTGATGAATTTGCGGTAGAAGAAGCATTAGAACAATTACAAAGGGCAGGAGTGCAATGCTATACGGTAAGTTGCAGAGAAAATATAAATGGATATTTACATAAATATAGCGGTGAACAGGCAATAAGACTGAAAAACGTCCCTGAAGAGAAAAGAGAGGAGATTTGTGAAGAGACTGCTGAAAGTTTTTTTTGTGAATTATACACAGAAGAGTATTGGAAAAAAATTGTATCGATGCCCTTTGCCGTGCAGTGCTTAAATGGTGTTAATAGATTAAAAGATGTTAATAGTGAATATTTAAATGTGATAAATGGTGAAAGAAGGACATGCAGTCAACCAGAACAATTTGATAGGACGATTTATTTTTATGGTCCTTGTATTATTATGGGAACTCTGGTTGAAGACCAATATACAATAGAGAGCTTTTTACAGAGGCTTTTAATTGAACAGGGATATAATTGTAGAGTAGTGAATTTAGGGTGTTGGTCAGGACCTATAGATTGTGGAAGAATTATGGAGACAAAATATAGGGAGGGCGATATAGTAATCGTATATTCATATGATAAGGTTTTTAAAAACATTGCGGATATAAATATTGCCGATGTGGCAGAAATGAATGATATACCTATTGAATGGTCAACGGATAGATTGATTCATTGTAATCATAAAGCAAACAGAGTATATGCGGATTATATTTTTGGGAAGATAGAAGAAAAAATTAAGATTCCGGTACGAGATGATGCAAGTTCCGTAATAGCGGATAGAAAGAAATATGTTAAGCATATATATATAGATAAATACTTTTCGGAATTTAATCCTGAAAAGTATAAAAATATTGGTGCGATTGTAATGAACTGTAATCCCTTTACGTTAGGACATCGTTATCTTATTGAGGAAGCATACAAAAAAGTAGATTTTTTAATTATTTTTGTTGTGGAAGAAGATAAGTCTGTTTTTAGCTTTGAAGAACGATTTGAGATGGTAGTTGAAGGCACAAAAGACTTAAAACAAATTATGGTAGTTCCAAGTGGTAATTTCATTCTTTCACAAACGACGTTTCCAGAGTATTTTATTAAGGTGGCGGATGAAGATATTATTCGGAATGTGGATTATGATATTACGTTGTTCTCTGATTGTATTTGCAGCTGGCTCAATGTACGTTATCGTTTTGTTGGAAATGAGCCTAATGATTTAGTGACGAGGACTTATAATGATGCAATGAAAAGAATTCTTCCGGCAAATGGAATTGAGGTAGTAGAGATTTCGCGTATAGGTAAAAATGATGAATACATCAGCGCATCATTGGTGAGAAAATATTTTGAAAACAATGCGTTAGAAAAGGCATGGGAGCTTTTGCCGATGACGACTAGAACCATGCTAACGGGTATAGGGAAATCGGCATTATAATGATGCAATAACTTTAGAAGCTTAAAGGGCTATTGGTAACTGGAAAGTTGGTGAAATAATAATGAAGATTGCAACGTTGCTTTTTACATATAATAGAAGCTGGCATACTGAGCAAGTCATAGAAGGATTAAAACATAATACGGTTTTGCCACAGAAGCTGTTCATCTTTCAGGACGGTTTATGTCAGGGGGAGGATGTATGTGAATGGAATCATGTAAACAGTCTTATTCAAAATATAGACTGGTGCGAGAAAGAAATTATCGTATCTGAGCATAATAAAGGTCTGGCGGATTCTATTATATCAGGAATTAATTATGTTTTTCAAGAATACGATGCAATTATTGTTTTGGAAGATGATTGTGTTCCGACTGCTGATTTTTTGAATTTTATGAATCAATGCCTTGAGAAATATCGGGATATGACGAAGATATATTCTGTTAGTGGATATGCCTGGCCAATAGAATTGCCGGAAGCGAGTGAGGATATTTATTTCTGCGGTCGTATGTCATCATGGGGTTGGGGGACGTGGAAGGAACGATGGAATCTGTATGAAAGAGATTATACAATTTTAAGAAAGATAAATAAAAGTCCTGCATTAACAGAAGAACTTATGATATGGGGGGCGGACCTTGAAAAGACACTAATATATAATTTAAAGGGAAAATGTAACTCATGGGCTGTTTTTTGGGCTTTGCTTGTCATATATAATGAAGGGGTCTGCATTAACCCATATCAATCGTTAATTCGTAATATTGGGCATGATGGCTCAGGGGTTCATTGTGGAAATACAAAAAAGTTTATTGTGCAGACTGATAAGAGAAAAAATGTATCTTTTAATCTCCCTGATAATGTTCAGATATTGGATGCAACCAGAAAGGAATATAAAGTATTCAGTGAAAATCTTATGGGGAAAAGCCTTGAAGAAAGACAAACATATTATAGGAACTGTCTTGAAAGATGGATTGAGTTAAAACAGCAAGGAAAGAGTATTGCTTCTGTTTTGTGTGAAAAAAATATATGTAAAGTTGCAATATATGGAATGGGGACCATAGGAGAATTATTGATTAGGGAACTGATTGGACAAATTATAATATCACATGTCGTCGTAACATACAAATATGATGACGAGTTTATGGGGTATCCGGTTTATGGATGCAATGATGAAATGCCGGAAGAATCAAAGCAGTTGCCATTAATTATAATTCCGGGATATGATAGTGGAATTATAGAGCAGACCATTGGAAAGAAATTTCTTAATGTATATTCTTTAGAAAGTCTTTTTGTTGACTAATGACAACATAAATGAAATAAGGAGTTATATAATTCGGCAACAGGAATTAAAATCCGGAAAGGAAACGTTTTATATGAATAGGGTGCTTACTTTATTATACCATAGGATAAATAACCTTGAATACGATAAAAATTTATTGTCGGTAACACCTGATAATTTTTATGAGCAAATGTCCTACATAAAGAAACATTATCCAATTGTGAGATTTGAACAGGATTGGAATAATTTGGATAATGATGCGGTATGCATTACTTTTGATGATGGATATATGGATAACATTACAAAGGCATTGCCAATACTACAAGAGCTGGATATTCCGGCTACGATATTTGTAGCTACTGCGAATATCAACACTTGTGAAGAATTTTGGTGGGATGAATTAGAAAGACTTGTTCTGGACAGACAGCAAAGTTATCCTAAAGAGTTTGTATTAGAAGATGATGTATTTGCCTGTCAATGGCCCACGGAGACTTTTCAGCAAAGAGAGGAATTGTATGGTACATTACATTGGCTAATGTATAATAAAATAAATGTTAAAAAGAGAGAGGATTGGATAGGGCAGCTTCGAAAATGGAGACAGGTGGGAATAGAGGGACGAAAGCAGAATTTTGGATTACAGATGAGTGAGCTGAGTAAAGATATTTCGCTGCTGACTATTGGAGCGCATACTGTTAATCATCCATCGCTTAAAAATTTGTCATATCAGAATCAATATTATGAAATTAGCCAGTCTATAAAACATTTGGAGTCTTTATTTAAACGAGAGATAGAAGTTTTCTCTTATCCGTTTGGTTCAAAAGAAGATTTTGATGAAGTAGCAATTGAGATTTGCCAGGAGCAAAAAATCCGTAAATCGGCAGCAAATATTCCCGGGATTTGGAATCCCCGATGTGATGAATATCGGATTCCACGAAATATTGTGAGAAATTGGGAGATAAAAGAGTATATACAAAAAATAGAAGATTTTTGGAAATTGGAGTAAGAAAAATGGAGTATATCGGAAAGATTGAATTTGACAAAAAGCTGTGTGAGGATAAAGAAAGTATTGTTATATTTGGTGCAGGACAGGGATTGAAGAATATATTGAATAGACTCGACGAAATGAATCTTCAAGACAGGATTGTCTGCGTTTGTGATAATAGCTGTGAAAAACAGGGACAGGAAGTTTATGGCTTGAAAGTGTATAATCCGGAGGATGTTTTTCAAACACATAGAAGTGCATCATACATTGTGTATAATCAGTTTTGCATTGAAATATGTAATCAGCTTATAAAAGAAGGAATTAACAAGATACATTTAATAAGGAGATGAATGCATGAAAAAGATGAAAGCGATTGTCTATGGGCTTGGGAACTTTTATAGAGAAAACGAGGCACAGCTCAATGAACTGTATGAAGTAGTTGCAAAAACAGATAGAAACATAAAAGCGCTGGAAGGAGCCTTATCCATAGATGAGGTGTTTTCATTACCTTATGATATAGTTATTATTATGGTCAAGGATATCAGGACTTGTTTTGAAATTATTAATAATTTAATGAATAGTCATTCTGTTCTGCCTGATAAAATGATGCTAGGATTGAACTTGAGTTCACAAAAACACTGGAATTATCTGGATATTGATAAAAATGGACATATTATTTTGAAAATAAACGATATGTCGATTATAACGAGAAATATAGATGAATTTAATAATATCAGAGATATTTTTTGTGCTGACTGTTATAATTATTTTTTAAATGATACATCTGGAGAAGTTGTTATTGACATTGGTATGAATATTGGAGGGGCTTCTTTATATTTTCTGAACAAACCTAATGTCATTAAGGTGTATAGTTTTGAACCCTTTCCAGATACTTTTGCTGAAGCGGAAGATAATTTTAAATTGAACGATGTTATTGGGAAAGAGCGTATAGAATATTTGCCATATGGAATCAGTGATATTAGTGAGCACAGGAGGGTGACATATAATAGGAATATGACATGCGGGCAAAGCACTAATATTGAGGTTAATACAAAAGCTAGAAAAAATTATTATGATTGGAAACTTATATGCAATAATGATGATAAGGCAATAGACGTTGAAGTGAAGGATATTAAGGAAATATTGCTGAAAATATATGAGACACATAAAAACGAAAATGTAATATTAAAGTTGGATTGTGAAGGTGAAGAGTATCGAATTATGGATAGAATGGATGAAGAGAAACTCTTTGACAGAATAAAAGTAATTATGTTGGAGTATCATTATGAGGGAAAGGAAAGGCTGATAGAAATTCTCAAGAAAAATCATTATTCATATTGGATTTTTAGGCATGAAAGTTTAACGGGATGGGGAGAGATTTATGCTATAAAAATGTAGAAACTATATTTGTTTTAGGAGAAAGAAATGAAAATTTTAGTCTGGGGATTTGGAAATTATTATAGGAAAAAGAAAGATAACTTTTCAAATGATTCTGTTATTGCATTTATATCAAGCATGGAAACTGGGAAATATGAGGGGATTCATATTATAAGCCCGATGGAAATTTTTGGATATTCATTTGATAAATTATACATAATGGTAGGGGAAGCTCTGTTTGAAATTTTAGATACATTGAGAAGGTTAGGATTCAAAGAATGGAATAAAGTGGTTATTGGGTGGGGGATGGCTCCGTATGAAGAAGATGAAAAGCTTCTGATTGAAGATGGAGAAATAAAGTGTAACGCCGAAGGAATTTGTATCTATATTTCAAACAATCAAGTTACGGAAGTCAATAATAAAGAGGACTTGAAGAAACTCAGACAGCAGGTAATAAGAAGTAAAAAGGGAATTGAATTATATGGCATACCGCTTGTTCCGATTAGCAGAAAATTTGGAATAGACAGAGGACAGCCGATTGACAGATATTTTATAGAGAAATTTTTAAATGAAAGTTCCTGTTACATTCATGGGACTGTATTAGAAGTTGCAGAGCGGACTTATACATTGAAATATGGCGTAAATATTGATAAAAGTTATATTATGAATATGACAGCCTCCTTTGAAAAGGACAGCATTATTGCCAATTTGGAAACAGGAGAAGGTATTATTGACGGTATGGCGGATTGTTTTATTCTGACACAGACATTACCGTTTATTTTTGATATTAAAAAAGCAGCAGAGAATGTCGTAAGGCTGTTGAAAAAAGGAGGAATTGCCTTAGTTACGGTTCCTGGAATTGTGCAGATTAGTCGCTATGATATGGAAAGATGGGGGCATTTTTGGAGTTTTACAACAGCTTCACTGAAAAGATTGTTTGAAGAGTGCAAAGATGTAGAATTTGTGGAAGTAAAGACATACGGTAACGTGAAATCTGCTACATTTGGGTTATATGGGCTTGCAGCAGAGGAGTTTAGTCAAGAGGAACTGGAGTATCAGGATGATGATTATCAGCAATTAATAACAGCTATAGTTAAAAAAGCCGTTTTCTGAGTATGAGAGGATTTATCGAAGGGGTCAAAGGGGCTTTTGAGGAAAACAGGTGTAATATAGCAGCATATAAATAACAAATACTCAGGGAAAGGAAGCTGTGATGAAAACAATATTATGGGTATGTAATTCGCCGTTACCCGAAATTCAAAGTTCAGTGGGTATCAGAAGCTATAATGAAGGCTGGTTGATAGGAATGTCAAATCAACTACGAAATAGAGAAGATATTATTTTTCATTATTCTTTTCCCCAGTATATTTCTAAAAGAACTGTTAATAGAACGATAGATGGAATAACTTTCTGGGGATTTTATAGCCACCATAATAAGCCATATTGTATTGAGAAGGAAAATATTAAGAAAATTCGTTCTATTATTCAGAAGATAAAGCCGGATATCATTCATATTTTTGGGACAGAATTGCCTCATGCTTTGGAATGTATGAGTAGTATAGTGGACAAAAGTAAGACAATTATATCGATACAGGGAATAACATCGGAAATTGCAAAAGTTTATGTTAAAGGTATATTCTGGAAAGACCGATTTGCAGGGTCATTTTTACAAAATAAATATCGGTGTATATTGAGAGAACAATATGAATTTTATAGAAGAGGAATTAATGAGAAAAAGATTTTATCAAATGCAGAAAATGTAATTGGCAGAACGGACTGGGATAGAAAATGTATTGGAAAAATAAATTCGGGGTGCAGATATTATCATTGTAATGAAACTTTAAGAGATGTTTTTTATGACGGTGTATGGGACATAGAAAAAATTCGTAAATATTCTATATTTGTAAGTCAGGCAAATTACTCAATTAAAGGATTACATATGTTAATCTATGCTTTGCCGTTGATTAAAAAGGATTATCCTGATGTTATGGTTTATGTAGGCGGTCATAAAGAATTTTTAGATAAAAATACGCCGTATGGACGTTTTATCAAGAAAATATTGGCAAAGTATCATGTAGAAGAAAATGTTATATTTTTGGGATATTCAACAGACGAAGTTGTGAAACAAAGATTGCTGAATGCGCATGTAATGCTGATGCCATCACTGGTTGAGAATTCTCCAAACTCAATTGGCGAAGCTATGTTACTGGGGACGCCGGTAGTTGCTTCGAATGTTGGGGGAATACCGAGCATATTACATAATGGCGTGGATGGATATTTATATGCTTGTATGAATACGCGTGAATTGGCTGATAAAATTTGTAAAATATTCAAAAATGATACATTGGCAATGAAATTTTCAAGAAATGGGCGTAAATTTGCAAAACTAATTTATGATAAAAAACGTAATATGGAACAATTACTTGATATATATAATCAGGTTATGGAATGTTGATAATAGTTTTTTATAAAACGTGATTTTAGAGAGGAAATATATGACTGATAAGTTGAAAATTTCAATTATTACTGTTTGTTTAAATAGTGTGGAAACAATAGAACGGACCATAACCAGTGTTTTGAATCAGGCATATTCTGATATTGAATATCTTATCATTGATGGCGCGTCGACGGATGGAACCTGCGAAGTGATTAATCGGTATAAGGACAGGCTTGAGTATTGGTGCAGTGAACCTGATGGTGGACTTTATCATGCGATGAACAAGGGATTACAGCGCGCGACGGGAGATGTAGTAGCGTTCCTGAATAGTGATGACTGGTACTTAGAAGGCGTATTGGAATGTGTCGCTTCGTATTTTGAAAAAACAAAGGCAGATGTTTTATGTTTTGGAGTTACGCGGGAAAATAAAGATGGGAAAAGAAATGACAGATATTCAAGAGTAAGAATAGATGAAAATGGGTTCGAGCGATTGGAAGTATTTCATCCGGCAACCTTTGCTAAGAAGAGCATTTTTAATGAAATAGGCGGCTTTGATACGAGATATTGTCTTGCAGCAGATTATGACTGGTTAATACGAATGAAAAAGCACGGTTATATTGTACAATGTATTGAACAGGTGGCGACGTATTATAGTGATGGCGGTTTAAGCAACAAACATTGGTATGAGGCACAAGATGAATCGAAGCAGGTGGATTTGAAATTTGCACAAAGTAAAGAAGAGAAAGAGGATATTGTATCCATATACAATAATAAAAAAATTCATCGAAAGTATAGTGAAATGTTGGAGCAAAAGCAGTTGTGCTCTATCAATGCAGAGGACATGAAGCAGCATATTTATGAAAAAGTTTATATATTTGGAGCCGGAAATATGGGCAGAGAATGTTGCAAGTTACTTCAGCAGAATCAAATAGAAATAAAGGGATTTGTTGATAATAATGAAGCAGTATGGGGGAAAGCGCTCGATGGATATCTGGTGGTATCTCCTTCGGGAATTAATATAAAAAGTGATGTTGTTGTAATTGCGATTATGAAATATGAAGAAGAAATAAAGAACCAGCTGCTTCAGATGGGCATACAAGAAGATAGAATCGTTATGTTTAGTCTGCTGAAAGATAAAATATGTAATAAAATAAAAGAAGAAATGGGTATCTGAGAAAGAATGGAGGATAGTAATGATTGGTTTACAGTATATTGATACGCTTAAATGGGAGCAGGGACGTCCAAAAGCCCTTTTTATGATTGCAGATATGGAACAGATGAGAAAATCAAAAACCGCTATTTTTGGTACGGGATTAGAGGCATATTCTATATTTCAATATCTGAAAGGGAACGGTATTGAAGTAAAGTATTTTGTAAATAACGATAAAAATCTGTGTGGAAGGAAACTGTGTGGACTGGATATTGTATCACCAGATGAGGTCATGGACAAGGCATGGTACGTTATCGTTGCAATGAGCCAATCCCGATACAATAATCAGGTTTTGTGGCAATTGAAAGTGCACAATCAGAATCAATATGGTATTGCTTTTATAGATGTTTTTCACAGTTATAAAGATTTTAGTGCCAAATTACATGAAAGTGTGATGGAAGCAATTAATGACATACTTCGTAAAGGAAAATGCCGGGAGGATATGAGCGTATTGGAGGATTATATATCTTTAGTGCCTAATGTTGGTTCCAGCGCCAGCGGTCTTTTAGGTGATATCCCGGAATTTTGTTGGACTACAACATGGTCTCATTGTCTGATGGAATGGATATATGAGAAATATGCAAATGACGGCCCGAATTTATATACGAACAACAGCAGCGATTTATGTATGTTGGAGATAGGGGCAGGTCAGGGTCTGTTTTCATTAACCGTACATAAGCTGAATCCTTTAATTGATATCAGATGGTTAATGTATAACTATGATGAAAAATCGGGAACGGCGGTTTCTGGAAAGTATACAGCTTATCCGGATAGACTATTTAAGACATATGACGGGTTGATAGAGGAACCGTCTTATGAAATTGAAGATAAGTTTGATATTATTGTTATGACAGAAGTGATGGAACATTTTGTGACAAATCCGGTCAATACTTTGAAAAAAATTAGAAACATGTTAAAAGAGGATGGGTATTTATATTTATCAACACCTAATTGGGGACATTTGACTATTTATGATAATTACCGTGAACTGCCTGAGTGGACAGGATTGAATGATTACAAAAATATGTCGGTAGGAACGGGACATGTATATCAATATTCAAAATCGGAATTATATGAAATTTTTGAAGAAAGCGGATTAGAAATAAAAAAATACGCATTGTCAGACCATAATAACCACAATATAGCGGCGGCACGCAAGAACTTTCCATAATGGAAAACAGCCAGGCCAGAGAGGATTTTCGTTTTGCCAGAGTCAAAGAATAAAGAAAAAATTGCATGGAACAGGGTGAAGTATGATTTTCAGTATGTCAGCCTGAATAAAATTGTAAATCAGATTCCGTGTTGGAAGTTGAGAAAAAAAATTTATGAACAGATGGGAATGACGCTCGGAAAAGGAGCGAGAATCGGAATAGGAACCATCGTTCTGAATCCGATAGGAATCAAAATTGGCGATAGAAGTGTAATAAATGAAAACTGTGTGCTAGATGGAAGAGGTGGCCTTATCATTGGCCACGATACTTCCATATCAGCGCATACCCAAATTCTTTCAGCTTCCCATAGGTGTGAAAAACAGAATTTCGAGTATTTTGTAGAAAAAACAAGAATACGAAATTACGTCTGGATTGGAACGGCGGCTTTGATTTTAAATGGTTCTGAAGTGAAAGATTATGCAGTGGTTGGAGCCGGAGCTGTCTTGAAAGGGAAAGCAGAGGAGAGGGATATTATGATAGGAAATCCTGCCAGATGTATCAGAAAGAGAAAGGTCACGGGGAGATACCAGTTAAAGTATAAGGCATATTTTAGATAGGACACTTCTATATGTTGGAATATGATATGTAAAGAAAATGGATTTATAGTAGGAGAAATAAAAAATGAAAATAATTATTTTCGGCTATGGCTTTGCGGGAGCGGAGTGTTACAGAAAACTAATAAATAATCGCAAATATGAAATAATTGGATTTGCTGATAATTCGAAATATAAACAGGGTCATATCGTGGGAAATATTCCTATATTATCGATTGATGATTTGGTTCAGTTAAAAAATAGAATTGAGTTCTCTGTTATTATTGCCGTAAGGCAGTGGTTTGTGGTGGGAGAACAGTTAGAGAAAAATAATATTGCGATTAGAGGAATCTGGCAAAACAACAGAATAAAGAAATATGATAGAATGACCTTTGAACGGTTGGACTTATCAAAGCAGATAACATTATATGCAGGTGATATTTGTGACGAGGAACACCTGAAAAATCCCAATTTATATGGTCTATCCATTCATAAAGCTGATAAAAGACATATTTGGGCAGATATAACAAATAAATATCCGTTGCCGGATAACAGCATATATTCTTATCAGGCAGAAGATGTACTGGAGCATATTGAACCTCAGAAGCTTGTGGATACTATAAATGAAATATATCGTATTCTGGGAGATGGTGTGTTTCGAATTTGTTTGCCGGATTATTTTAGCCCATATTTAAAAAATATCTCTATGAAAAGTAAAGAAGGGAGAATCCTTTTTGACCCAACAGGGGGCGGTGTTTATGGAGAGAACGGAGTATTACAGGGTGGGCATATATGGTTTCCTAATGTTATAAATGTAAGGGAGCTATTGATGCGGACAAAGTTTGAAAAATTTGAATTCTTGTGTTATCACACGGAAAAAGAAGAATTGGTTAAAAAAGATATAGACTATTCGAAGGGCTGGATTAACAGGATTCCAAAGCCGGGCGAGGAAGATAGACCTGTATATAGTATTGTTATTGATTGTTATAAGTGATAGTTGGTATCATAAGTTAAAGTAAAATCAGAAGATTATTTTTTTGCAACTTTACATATTGTATTTATGTAAAAATATGGTGTTTTACAAACATCTAAATAAATTATAAGGAGAGAAAGAATATGAAAAAAGGAGTAGTTGGAGTATTATCATTACTGGTAGGAGCCGCGGGAGGAGCAATTGGAGTAAGTAAGGTGACAGGAACAAAGATAAATGAGCAACTGCAAATGTCCAATAAGCATTTGTCATTGTTTTTGATGATGAACCAGTGGGTAAAGGTGAAACAGGAAGGTAAAAATCTGGCATCCTATTTCGAATATAACGGGTATAAGAAAATTGCCATTTACGGCATGAGTTATGCCGGAGAAACATTGTTGAGCGAATTAAAAGGAACGGATGTACAAGTTGCTTATGGTATCGACAGAAAGGCGGACGGACTTTATTCAGATGTAGACATTGTATCAATAGATGATACATTGGAACCGGTTGATGCTGTTGTGGTTACGGCAATTACTTTTTTTGATGAGATAGAGAGTAAGCTGAGTGATAAAGTAAACTGCCCCATTATTTCATTGGAAGATGTTTTGTACGAAGTATAAAGAATATAAAATATATTAAAGGAATTATATGGTCAGGAATGATGATTAGGGACAAAGTAATATATATTCCATATCCGGTCAAGGGAAACAGGATAAATGAGTATACCGCTAATATGGTTCATATATTAGAAAAAGATTATTCGGTACTGGGGAAGCTGGCGGAACCGATGGATATTTTTCAAATGCTGCGGACGAAAGCGGTGTTTTTGAATTGGATAGAGAATAGTCTGGATAAAAAATTGAAATTGCAGCTGATATTGCATAAAATCTTTGGTGCAAAAATAATTTGGGTTTTTCACAATAAGCAGCCTCATGAAGTAGATGAAATCGGTATGGTGCAGAAGAATATGCAATGGCTGGCGGAAATCAGTAGTACTATTTTGTTACATTCTAAATGCAGTAAGAAGTATATTCCTAATGCAAAACGAAATGGAAGAAAAGCAGTATATGTTCCCCATATCATGTATGAAGAGAAAAATTCTTATTTTAATCTGGAGACAGTTAGAAAAAAGTATGGAATTAGGGCAGAAGATTTCGTATTTACAATATTCGGGTTAGTGAGACCGTATAAAAATATTGAAGGGGGAATTGAAGCCTTTACGAAGTTAAATCAGAAGCAAAGCAAATTATTAATTGTCGGACAACCAATGAACAGCAGTTATGCAAAAGAAATAGAAAACCTAAGCAGAGACAATGAAAATGTTATATTGGATTTAAAATACATTTCGGATGAAATGTTAGAGGCAGTCCTTGCTATTTCTGATGTAGTCGTAATACCATATAAGAGCGGCAGCAGTATGAACTCCGGTGTTATGATTCAGGCCTTTTCCAAAGGAAAAACAGTTATTGCTCCAGATATTTCTATGGCAAGAGATATGCGGAAAGGTGGTTTTTTTTATATGTATTGCAAGAACCTCCTTAAGGTTATGAAACATGCATATGAAAATGGAAAAGAAGAAAATCAGGTGATGGGCAGAGCTGCAATGGAATATATGAAAAAGCACAACAATCAAAAAGTAGTTTATGATTCCATGCGTCAAATATTGAGCAATGGATGAGTATGAGTGGATAGGTGAAAATATGCAGACTGTTTCCATCATCATAACCGTATACAACGGAGCAGATTATCTGGAGGAATGCCTGGAAAGTGTGTTATCCCAGACATTAAGCGATACGGAGGTTATCTGTGTAGATGACGCTTCGACGGATAACACGCCTCAGATTTTGAAGGCCTATGAGAATAAAATAACTGTCATCACCAATACGAAGAACTGCATGGCCGGAGAGTCCAGGAACAGAGGCTTTCAAAAGGCAGTTGGCGAGTATGTCGTATTTTTGGACGCGGATGACGTCTATGAACCGGATATGCTGCAGAAAGCTTATCATAAAGCCAAATCCTGTGGAGCGGATATCTGCATTTTTAAAGAGGATTTATTTTCGGACAGCCTTGAGAAGCGGACGAATTATGCTTACGCCGAGTCAATAATGAAAGAACTGGGAGAGCGGGACTTTTTTTCCCCGAAAGAGCTGTCTGATACGCTTTTTGACCTGTGGAACGGATGGGCCTGGGATAAATTATTCCGCCGGGAGTTTATTTTGGAGACAGGCTTAAAATTCCAGAAGCTGAAATCATCCAATGACGGTTTCTTTGTGCACGCTGCGCTTGCTTCCGCGGAAAGAATTTCGCTGCTGAATGAAGTTCTGGTTCATCATAGAATGGGAAATGGAAACAGCGTATCCAATACGCGTGACCAGGCATGGGAATCCTGTTTGATGTACCTGAAAGAACTGAGACGATATTTGCTTCATAGAGGATTGTTTGCCTGTTATGAAAGAAGTTATCTCAACTGGACGATGGACTTCCTGTATTGGAATTATCAGACGTTGAATGAAATAAACCGGGGAAAGCTGGCGGATGCCATGAGAAGCTTTTTCCTTGACGGGCTGAATGTGGCGCAGTATGACAGAAAAGACTTTTATAATGAGTTTTACGAGTGGTTTGCCGGCTGCATCATCAGACAGGAAGAACATAAAATTCCGCTTTCGGAAGATGAACGGTTTCGGAAAATATATCAGCTGAATAAGCGGAAAATGGAAGCATTATATCAATATCTGTCTTCACGTCGTTGGAAAGCGGCATTATGGGGAGCAGGAATCCGGGGACGGGCATTCGCAGAAGGATACGGCGGAAAATGGGACTGCCTGGAGTGCGCGTATGACATGGACGAGAGTAAACAGGGGAAAATGCTGACAGGCGGGCTTTTGATTCGGAAATTTGATGTACGGAAGAAAGATGAAATTGATTGCATTTTAGTCCTGAACGAGGCGCATCTGCTATCCACGGCAGAAAGATTAGGTGAAAAAAAGGCAGTTCTTTTTGATATGAATCTTTATCTCGATACGCCATATGAAATTGAAGATTGTGTAGTGAAATGAATATGTGTCAGTATATATATCATATTATATAAAACGAATACGGAAAGAGATGTTGAAAAGGGATGAGTCAGAAACTTATTTTGTTTGGCTGTGGGATGGTTGGATATGAAGCGCTTGTGTTATTGGGGCAGGATAATATACGATGCTTTTGCGATAATAATCCATGTCTGACAGGAACGGAACAATATGGAAAAGCCATTATTTCGTTTGAGGAATTAAAATGCGAATACAGTAATTTAGTAGTCATGATATGTGTTGCGAATGACAGAACCGCATTTGAAATTGCAACGCAATGTGAAGAAAACGGGATAAAGGATTATATATTTTTTCAATCTGTCAAAGCGCTCGCATTGGAACGGACACAATTGCCTGATTATATAGAAAATGCCGATAACAGGGTTCGGATGAGGCAGGAAGTATACCGGTCGAGGATAGATGAGTTACAGGAGCAGGTAGATTATTTTAGAAGCCATGCGGATATCAGACATATGAAGCCGGCGGAAGGAAAACTTAGAAGCCGGCAGCTTGAACTTATTAAAGGTTCCACAGAATTTTTTGATAAAATCAGTGACCTGAAAATAAACCCTATTTTGTATGGCGGAAATTTATTGGGATATGTCAGACATAACGGATTCATTCCCTGGGACGATGACATTGATTTGGCGCTGATACGGAATGAATATGAAGCGTTGAAAGAATACTGCAGGCAACACATTTATACGTTTTACGAATACTATGACAGCCGGAAGAAAGAAGAAAAGAAACATTGTATCGCAGAGAATATGAAAGACTATTTCTGGCGTGACGGAGCTGACTTTCTGACAATATACAAACCTCTTGAAAACGGCGGAAGAATACGGCTTGATTTTTTTGTTCTTGATTATTATGCTGATGAATATTCTTTCGATGCGCTGATGAGCCATGCAAGAGAGGTTTATAAAGGACTGATTTCCGATTGGTCTGTTGAAAGGCGGATAGAATATCTGAAATCTGCATTGTTGGAGAATCAGCAAAACCTGGCATCAGAAAGTAATCATATTTATTTCGGAATCGATAATATGGAAATCCGGCATAAGTATCACAGAGGCCAATGGATACCGAAAACGGTGGTATTTCCATTAAAACGTGTTCTGTATGAAGGCGCGTATTTCTGGGTTCCGAACGAGGCAGAAGAGTTTGTGAAATATGAGTATGAAAACATATGGGATTTTCCGGAGGACATAGGTATCTTTCGACACAGGGGAATGGACTATGATTAACCGCGGACTGAGATGGAGAAAAAATAATGGATGATATCAAAGTATCAGTTTTGGTATATGTGTTAAATGATAAAGTTCATATAGAGAAGTGCGTGAGAAGCGTTATGCAGCAAACCCTGAAGGAGTTGGAAATACTGCTGATTGATGGAGGCAGTACCGATGGTACGCTGGAAAAACTGGAACAGATGCAAAAAGAGGATTCCCGGATAAAGATAATCAGGAGCGGCGCCGGTGTAGGTTTGCAGTTCAATACCGGATGCAAGGCGGCGGCGGGGAAATATATCGGAATATGTGAATCGGATGATTATTTGCTCCCGGATATGTACGAGCGGCAGTACGCGGTTGCGGAGCAGTTTGAACTGGACGTATTAAGGGCAAATATAAATCGTTTTTGTGGAGATGGGGACAGGCAGTATGATTTTCCGTTTGCGGTATCTGCCGACAGAACCCTGTATGATACGCTTCTGTATCCGCAGGAGGATGCAAGGTTTTTGGGGTTGGGAGTGAACTGCTTCTGGAGCGGATTATACAGAAAAGAATTTTTACTGGCTAAGGATATCTCTATGAACGAGACAAAAGGCGCTTCTTATCAGGATACGAGCTTTTCTTTTCTGACACAGATGTATGCGGAGCGGGCCTATGTGATGAGCGATGCTTTTTACTGCTATCGCATTGACAATCCAAATTCCTCTGTCAATAATCCGCAGAAGGCAGCTTTGCTGAATACGGAATACCGGTTGTTGAAAGAGAAGCTGAAACAACGTAATCTTTGGGAAAAGTACAGGGAAATATATTGGAAATGGCGGGTCAACGGTTATTTCTGGGCCTATGATAATGTATCGGAAGAGGGGAAAGCCGAGTATCTTCCGGTCTTTTATAAAGACATCAGGGAAGAAATGGAGTCAGAGCTTTACCTGGGAACGGAACTTTCCGGAAAGGAACGGGCGTTATGTGAAAGCGGCAGAGGTTCTCTGGCGGAATTTGGAGATTTTCTGGAACGGGCGGATGCGCTGAGAAAACAGGAAGAAAAGAAAATAAGAGAAATCGGGACAGACGGTCAAACGGTTATTTTCGGAGCGGGAAATCTGGGACTGCTGGCAAGTGGATATCTGGAACAGAAAGGGAAGAGGGCGGCTGCCTATATCGATAATGCTGCCTGGAAATGGGACAGCCTTTTTTACGGTCTTCCGGTTTTATCACCCGAAGTAGGCGTCTGCCAATATCCGGACGCTGCGTATATTATTGCGAATACCGCTCATGGACAGGAAATGAAAGAACAGCTGAACAGTCTGGGAATCCGTGATGACAAAGTCGTTATCTGTGACAATTATGATTTGTTTATCGCGCATATCTTAGTTCCTTATTGGAAGAAGGGCGGCAGCAATGATTAGTATAATTGTACCCGTTTATAATGTCGGTTCGTATTTACCAAAATGTATCGACAGTATCTTAAAACAGACCTGCGGTGACTTTGAGCTGATTCTGGTGGACGACGGTTCAACGGATGATTCGCCTCAGATTTGCGACAGCTATAAAGAAAAGGACGCAAGAGTTGTCGTCATACATAAACAGAATGAAGGCTTGGTCAGGGCAAGAAAGACAGGACTGCAAAAGGCAGCTGGCCAATATATCTGCTATGTGGATGGCGATGACTGGATAGAAGCCGATATGATAGAGCATTTATCGGAAAAAATGGCGGAGACAGGAGCTGACCTGGCAGCTTCCGGCCTTTATTGTGAGTCGGAAGATTCTGTCCAGAAATTACATGGAAAATTGGAAGCCGGAATTTATGATACAAAAGAGATTCTTTCAATCATGTTATATACCGGAGAATTTTATGAATTTGGCGTCAGCCAGTTCGCCTGTACAAAATTGTTTCGAAGAGATTTATTATGGGATGTCCAGATACAGGTGGATGACAGAATTAATTGCGGTGAAGATGTGGCCGTGACATATCCCTATATTCTCCGGACACAAAAGATTTGTATATCGGATTATATCGGATATCACTATATACAGCGGGCCGGTTCCATCGTAGGATGTTTTGATTCTGACGAATATGACAGAAATAAAATACTGATTGCATATTTGAAAAATATCTTTGACCGGTCAGCTTATGCGGAATGTCTGCTCAGGCAGTTAAACCAGTATGCAAAAAATTTATTTCTGACACGCAATATCGCCTGTTTTGATGTTCTTCAAAAGGATGAAATACTGATGCCTTATGGCGGCATACCGGTAAATGCCCGCATTATTCTCTATGGGGCCGGAAAAATGGGACAGAGCCTGTACAGGTATCTGAAAGGCCGGGATTCCATAGAAGTGGTGGACTGGCTGGATAAAAATTCCGCCGTATATCAAAAAAAAGGTATGGAAGTGCATTGCCCCGATTGTTTGGAAAAAATACAGGATAAGGCATATGATTTTCTCTTGATTGCGGTAAACAGTCAGAAGGCGGTAAAAAGCATTTATCGCTGTTTAGAGGAAATGGGCGTAAACGCGGAAAAGATAAAGTGGCTGAGGGAAGAGTTTATCAGGGAAGATTATTTTATACTGGATGCGTTTGCATGATGGTGAGAGAGAAGATTGAAAATTTGGAATTTTCAGCGATTGAATTTGAACGTTTTTGGAAGGAGACAGATAGGAGCAAAAATGAGAATACTGGTTTGGGGAACAGGCAATTGGACAGAGAGTTTCCTGGGTATTTCAGGAATCAGGGAAGAGGATATAATTGGATATATAGAAAGTAAGCGGAGCAAAGAAGTATATCGTGAGAAGAAAGTATATATGTCCGGTGAAGTAAAAGGGTTAGACTATGATATTTTGATTATTGCGAGTTCCTATACCGAAGAGATTAAGCAGGAAATGGAAAAACAGGGAATCGAGAAGAAGAATGCTGTATTTTTAGCATTGTCCAAAATTGGTGTATTGGCAGAGGAAAATATAACTTCTACCAGTCAGGTGTATGATTTTTTAGGGCAGGAAAGTAGTAAAACATGGATATTCATAGGTGGAAATGGCGCATTTTCAAATTCGAAAGCGTTTTTGGAGAAAAGAACCACGGAATTAAACTTGGCAGAGTATTGGAAAGAAAAAGCCGTTTATGCCCCTTCTGTGGAAATTTCGGAAATCGCTAAGCGTCAAAAAGCGTTTCTTGAAAAGTATTTCTTACCACATTTGGCAAAAGAACATGTAATCTGTGACTTTGCATGTGCCAGTGGTGAATGGAGTGAAATAGTTGCACCGTATGTCGGGCATGTAGATGGGTTTGATTGCTCTGAGAATATGATTAATGTTGCAAGAAAAAATGCGGTTTCGAGAAAAATTGATAATATTTCTTATGATTATATGGACGCAATGCAACTGCATTTTGAACGGAAGTATGACCATTTTGTGATGATGGGATTGCTTACCTATATAGAAGATGGGCAGACAATGGAACAGGTTGTGAAATCCGTGGCAAAGAGCATGAAAACTGGCGGTTTTCTGGTTTTACGGGATACCTTAAACATGTCGGAGCCTGATAAGATTTATTATCACAGCCTTGCACGGGAAAATTATATTGCAGTATATCATTCCAAAAAATTATATGAAAATCTTTTTATGAATAATGGGTTTGAAATAGTACAGGAAGAGTATTTTCTGTCATATTGTGATAAGCCGATAGAAGTGGGGAGTCACGGTTACATATTACGAAAAGTATAAGAAATGTGCCAGTAGGAGAACAGCCATGCGAATAAAAGAGCAGATAACGGATATTGATTATCAGGAGACAAAAAAATTCTTTACCAAGAGGGCAGAAAAATTTCAGGAGGAAAATCCGTATGTCGTAACGATGTATCAGGATAATCATCCGGAACTGGTAAAAGAAAGAAATAAAGCCGAGACAGAGAAACTGTGCCCAAAACTGCGGCTGTCGGAAAGTACCAGAATATTGGATATCGCTTGTGGAATAGGGCGGTGGGCAGATGCAATTGATGTTGATATTGAAGCGTATTGTGGAATTGATTTCAGCGGAGAACTGATAGAGATTGCCAATAAGCGCAACATAAAAAAGAATTTTTCATTTTATGAGGGCTCAATCAGCGAGACTGACAAAGTGCTTTTGGAAAACGAAAAAGGTAAATATAATACGGTTCTGATGGTCGGGATTCTTATGTATTTGAATGACCAGGATTTGCTTCTGACATTACAGTCTGTGGAAAGAGCCTGTGAGGAACATGCACTCATATGTATCAGGGAACCGATTGGCATTACCGAGAGACTGACGCTGAAAGATTTTTTTTCGGAGGAATTGCAGGATAATTATAATGCGATTTACAGGACCAGAGAGGAGTTCCGGAAGTTTTTTCAGGAGGCTTTTCTGGGAAAAGGATTTTCGATTGTGGAAGAGGGATTTCTGTTTGATGCGGATGGGCTGAATAACCGAAAAGAAACAGCGCAATATTATTATTTAATCGAGAGAAAATAGAGAAAGGATTGTATGGCTTTAGTTTTCTGACTACATACATGAGGGCTTATGAGCAAACTGATATTTTTATTTGATTTGGATTCGACGGTAACAAGAGAAGAAATATTGCCGACCATTGCAAAGCGTTTAGGGATATTCGAACAAATGCGCCAATTGACAGAAAGTACCATGAAAGGTGAAATTCCATTTAAACAGAGCTTTCTGCAAAGAGTTGAATTATTGAAAAATATACCTGTAAGCGAAGTCTGTCGGTTAGTGAATGAAGTGAAGTTGAATGATAAAGTGGTCGAGTTTATTCAAAACAATAAAAATAGATGCTATATCGTGACGGGGAATCTGGATGTTTGGATTAAGGAACTGATTGAAAGAATCGGTATGGAGTCGCATACCTTTTGTTCAAGCGCATTGGTGAAAGATAATTGCTTACAGGATGTCATCAGTATTGTGGACAAGAATGCGGTGGTAAGCCAGATGCTGCTTCCGTTTGTTGCAATAGGAGATGGAAATAATGATGCGGAAATGATTGAAGCCGCGGATATTGGAATCGGCTATGGCGGAGTAAGGAACGTTGCCCCCTCCATATTAAGCTGTGCCAGTCATGCAATTTATAGTGAGGAAAGACTGGTAGAATTTTTGCAAAGATTAATTTAGGAAGGAAAGGCTGGAAAATATGGCAGATATTTCAAGAACTGTAATCATAAGCTGTGCGGGAATGGGCAATCGTCTCGGACTTGGTTCCACGAAAGCGCTGGTAGAAGTGGAAGGGAAACCGTTAATTCTTCGCCATCTTGAAATGCTGGATGGGGAAAAAGATGTCCGGGTGGTAGTGGGCTATCAGGCTGAAAAAGTGATAGAAGTAGTAAAGCGGTACAGAGAAGATATCTTATTTGTATTTAATCATAATTACCGGAGTACAGGAACGGGCGCATCGGTAGCTTTGGCGGCAAGATATGCGAATAAGTACATTCTTTCTTTGGACGGCGACCTGTTGATACATCCGGAAGACATGAAACGGATATTGGAATATGACGGTGAATTTGTCAGCGGCGGCATACCAGACAGCGATGACCCGTGGATGCTGCAGACGTATGAGGAAAATGGGAAGGAATATGTAAGCGCATTTTCCAAAAATACCGGAAGTTATGAATGGAACGGCGTTACACAGATTCAGAGCGCCAAGATGTTAAGCGGAACGGGGCATGTTTTTCAAATGGTGGAGACATACCTTCCCTTACCCTTTATGGAATTGAGAACAAGGGAGATTGATACAATAAATGATTACGAACGAGCGGTAAACTGGGTAAAAAATAATTATTCGGACGAAGGAAAGTAGAAAAACCTTGCAAAACGGATTGGAACGGAGGAGTTTTATGGGAAAGGAATACGAGAACGATGCTGACAGATTTTCCGGTATTCTTGAAAAGCCCTTCTGCATCTACGGCGCCGGCATCGTTGCGACCAGCGTTTACACCGCAATCCGGACGCTGTACCGGAAAAAACCTCTTTTTTTCCTGGTATCGGATGCTGCGGAAGGAAAGCCGGACGAGAACCCATATGAAATAAACGGTATTCCGGTAAAAAGAATGTCCGAATGGAAGCCTGGGAAATTTTCAGCAGGAAGCCGGCCGGAATACTATCTCGTTGTCGCTCCCGAGACGCATCATCCCGCCATAACGGAGTCATTGCATTCTCTGCGGATAGAAGATTCCCGAATCGTTCTGTTTACCGGTGAACTGGAAAATCAGTTTATGGAAGCCTATTACAGCAGCCTGCCGGGATGCGGCACGGTAAAGAAACTGTTGGCCGCAAAAGCGGGATATGCGCAGGAAACTGTTGCTATGAAAGAAATCGTAAAGAAGCCTGATTATGCAAGAGAGGATACTGCAGCAGAATCAGCGGCAGGATTGGCCATCATGATACCGCATGAAGCTGAGACGACCGCGGCCCGTAAGCCGGATAACCTCCGCGTCTTTCAGGCCAAATGTCATGTGGACCGCCCCTTACAGAATCCGGTACAGAACCCTTCTTATGTGTACCCGATTCAGGTCGGCGCAGACCTTACGGAGCAGATTATCTCCGGACTGCAGGATAATCAGGGGGAAAATATTTCCTGCAAAAACCGCAATTACTGTGAGCTGACCGCTACATATTATGCCTGGAAGAATTGTCAGGCGGCTTACAAGGGATTATGCCATTACCGGCGGATTTTTGAAATAGATGACTGCCAGATGCGGGAGTTGATGAACCGGCGGGAGGAATGGGATGTGATTCTTCCCTATCCGTCCGTCCATTATCCGAACATTTCTACACAGCATCTTCGCTATATCCGGGAGGAAGACTGGCAGGCGATGCTGCGGGCATTGGAAGAAACTGCGCCGGATTATTTTGCGGCCTGGCGGCAACTGGTCGATGGCGGAGAGCAGTTCTTTTATAATTACAATATGCTGATTGCCAGAGCCGAAGTATTTGACGATTACTGCGATTTCCTTTTTTCCGTTCTGGAGCGGGCGGAAGCGCTGACGACGCCGAAGGGATGGGAGCGGGCTGACCGTTTTGCGGGATATATGGGCGAGAATCTGACGACGCTTTATTTTTTGAAAAACAAAGATAAATTAAAGATTTTACATGCGGGAAAACGATGGCTGGTTTAATAGTGACCTTTTCAAACCATAAAACAGTCTAAAAGAAAGGCAAAATTATGACACAGATAATTTCAAACAGTGATAATCGGGTATATCAGAAAAATGACGCTGCGTCGGCATCCGTGGAGGCGGCCCTGCCGCTGGAAGCGCTAGCCGGCAAGACAGTCCTTCTGTCCGGCGCGACGGGCATGATTGGAAAATGTATGATAGACCTGTTGATGCAGTATAATCACAATCATATGGAAGGAGAACCGATTCGTATCGTTGCCTTGAGCCGAAACCGTCAGAGTGCGGAGAAACGGCTGGCGGAATATTGGAAGGAAGAAGCTTTCCGTTATTTTGCCTGTGATGTCAATTGGGAAATCCCGGAGTGCGGTCAGGCGGATTACGTTATTCATGCGGCGAGCAATACGCATCCGCTGCAATATTCCCAGGATTCTATCGGGACGATTACGGCAAATGTGATTGGAACGAAGAACCTGTTGGATTATGCGGTTTCCCATAAAACGGAGCGTTTCTGTTTTGTTTCGTCAGTAGAAATATATGGGGAGAACCGGGGAGATGTGGAACGGTTTCAGGAGGATTATCTCGGTTATCTGAACTGTAATACGCTGCGCGCCGGGTATCCAGAGAGCAAGCGGGTGGGAGAAACGCTGTGTAACGCCTATGGTCAGACTTATCAGCTTGATTTCGTTATTCCGAGACTGAGCAGGACGTATGGACCGACCATGCTTCCTTCTGACTCCAAAGCGATTGCACAGTTCATTAAGAAAGCGGCTGCAGGGGAAGACATTGTTCTGAAAAGCGCGGGCACACAGTTGTATTCCTATGCTTATGCGCCGGATGCGGCAACGGGGATTCTCACAGTATTGCTGAAAGGAAAGAGCGGAGAGGCCTATAATGTTTCTGATACGGATTCAGAAGTAACGTTAAGGCAGATAACGGAATGGCTGGCAGAAGACAATGGTGTAAAAGTAACGTTTGAAGTGCCGGATGTGACCGAGCAGGCCGGTTATTCGACTGCGACGAGAGCGCTTCTCGATACGGAAAAAATAGCGGCGCTTGGGTGGCGGCCGCAGACGCATATGCGGGAAGGACTTATGGAAACGGTAAGAAGTCTGCGGGAAACGCAGTCCTGACGGTCGGAGAATGTAATCCCGGCAGATGGGCCTGCGTTTTACGTCAGCTCCCGCAGTCTCTTCCGCGCCATCTCAAAACCACCGCACTTCCGGTAATATTTTCTTGCCTCGTCTTTTTGTCCGGTGCATTCGTAAATAACACCGATATTATAGTATGCGCGGTAGCTGTTGATGCCTTCCACCGAAAACTGTTCCATAGAGGTACACTTTATAAACTCTTCAACAGCTTCCGCAAACAGGCCGTTGTTCATATAAATCAGTCCCATCAGGAAGACAAAATCGGCCCGGACGGCGAAGACTTCATAAATATTCTCAAGCTGTAAAGCTTCCTGAAAGCGTTTCATATCCAGCAGACAATATCCATAAGATTCCACCATATTCTGAACATAATCCTGAGAGGGCTCTATATCCATGGAAAGTCCGAGGTTAAACCATTCATAAGCTTTCTCATAGTCTTTCAGTTTCATACAGCTCTGGGCAAGCTGATAATAAAGATAGGCATCGGGGCCGGCGGTCTTGAGTTCCTGCTCCAGCAGGGCGATGTTTCGGCGGGATTTCGCCTGCATTTCTTCCTCAGAACCGTCATAACCGACATGAAGGACGGTAATCGGAGCGGCATAGACCGGTATGGGCTGTGAAGCATCGGATATGCCTGCGCCAGCGGAGGAACCTTCGGCGCTGCAATCTTTCGTACAAGTTAGTTTCCGTGTCACCTGTTCGTGGATTTTTCCGGTAAAACAATAGTATTTTCTGTTAAAAAAGCGGCAGAGCCGCACATTTTCGAAGTTGGTCAGTCCGTTTTGCCGAAAGCGGTTACGCAGCAGGATGCGCCCGGCCCGTTCGGGATACTCCGCCATCCGTCCGGACAGTGCTTTCTCATCGAGATGCTCCAGGTATTCGTCGCAGTCGAGGCTGAGAATCCAGTCGTTGGAAGCCTTCAGGACCGCAAAGTTTTTGGCGGCGCTAAAATCGTTTATCCAGTCGAAGTGATAAATTTTATCAGTGTATTTTGCTGCGATTTCCAGGGTCTTATCGGTAGACCCTGTATCCACCAAAACTATCTCATAATGGTAGGGTTTTATCCTTTTTAAACATTCTTCTATATGCTGTTCTTCATTTCTGGCAATGATACAAACGGATATTTGCAGCATGATTACAGTTCTTCCAATCTTTTTACGGCGTTGTTATAGTCTCCGCATTTCTGATAGTATTCCCGTGCCTTGTCTTTATCGCCCAACGTTTCATAAATAAAGCCGATATTGTAGTAGGCGCGGTAGCTGTTGACGCCCTTACGGGAATAGGAAGTCAGAGTCGTTGCTTTTTCAAATTCCCGGATTGCTTTATCCCACATATTTTTTTTCATATAAACAACACCCATCATATAAACGAAATCGGCGTGATGAGAAAACTGTTCATATTTATTCTTAAGCGCCATTGCCAAATCATATTTGGCAAGTTCAATCAGACAGTAGCCATACGTTTCGGTCATGCTCTGGACAAAGGCGGAGTTAGGGTCTGCGTTGAGTTCCAGACCGAGTTTGTGATAGTAAGCGGCCTTTTCCAGGTCATTAAGCGAAATATAATTTTGGCCGAGCTGGAAATAGATATAAGGATTCGGCCCTTTCAGTTCCAGGTCGTGCAGAAGCATTTCCAGGTTACGGGCAGCGCGCATCCGCTTATCCGATTCCGCCACATAGCCTTCATGATAAAAGGTCAGTGGAATCGGAAAGGTATTCGGTTCCTTTCCGTCAAGCGTTGTGACCTGTTCGTGAATATTCCCTTCATAATGGCAGTAGTTCCGGTTAAAAAGCCTTCCGATGCGCTCGGACATGACGGAGCGGACGCCCTGAAGGGTATACGGATTGTTGCGGATAATCATGCCGACGGAGGTCAGGTTATCCTCCAGAGCTTCTTCAATGTCTGCAAGATTAATATTTTCCAGATATTCGTCACAGTCGATGGCAAGAATCCAGTCGTTCGATGCCTGCGCAATGGAAAAATTTCTGGCGGCGCTAAAGTCGTCGCACCAGTCAAAATGGAAAACTTTATCGGTATATTTTCGGGCGGTTTCCATCGTTCTGTCAACGGAACCCGTATCGACAACGATAATTTCAAATTTACATGGCCGGAGCCTTTTTAAACATTCTTCAATATGGATATCTTCATTTTTTGCAATCATGCAGACGGAAACAGGGAACATGGTTATCATCATGCCTTTCTTTTGCGGGTTATGTAAAATCTTATATGAGACCATTTTATCATGTTCTGAGGATTCCGCAACCTATAAATTCCTATATTTTCTCCCGGTTTTTTCTATGCTTTTTGCCCAATAAATCATGTTGATTTTCTGCTATTTTGACTAAAGTAACGAAATTTCGTTAAAATAATGGAATAGGTGGTTCCTTTTCGCCGGCATATGTGGTAAAGTAATAATAAGTCATGGAAGATAAGGGGGAATTATCTTCTCGGTGAGTATAATGATTACTTTTAAGGAGGACTGGTTTATGACCAAGGCAGAAATTTTAAAGACAGAGATTTTAACACAGTATAAGAGCGTCAGACAATTTGCAATTGAGATGGAAATCCCCTATTCTACGCTCGTAACGGCTCTTGACAGAGGCATCGAAGGAATGGCATACGGAACTGTTATCAGGATGTGCGACAAATTGAATCTTAATCCTGTTGATTTTTCCCCGCTTGATAAGAAAAGTCCACTGGGCAGTAAGATTCTGGAAAACAGAGTTATGCAGTACTACATCAAACTGAACAAGACCGGCAGGAAGAAAGCGCTGGAGTTGATGGAAGATTATGCACAGCTTGAGAAATATCAGGCAGCAGAACAGTGATGCAGTACGATTATCTGGTGGTTGGCGCGGGACTGTTCGGAGCCGTGTTCGCACATGAGATGAAGAAAAAGGGCAGCAAAGTCCTTGTCATCGACAAAAGAGAACATATTGCCGGAAATATTTATACGGAATCCGTTCTTAACATCAACGTGCATAAATACGGCGCACATATTTTTCATACATCGGATGAAAAAATATGGAATTACATCGGACAGTTCGCAACTTTCAATCATTACATTAACTCGCCGATAGCGAGATACCATGAGGAACTGTACAATCTTCCTTTTAATATGAACACTTTCAGTAAGATGTGGGGTGTCGTAACGCCTGCGGAGGCGAAAGCGGAAATTGCGCGGCAGATAGAGGAACTTCATATTGAAGAGCCTCAGAATCTGGAAGAACAGGCGCTTTCTCTGGCGGGAAGAGATGTGTACGAGAAACTTGTCAAAGGTTATACGGAGAAACAGTGGGGACGGGAATGTAAAGAACTGCCGGCCTTTATTATTAAAAGGCTGCCGCTGCGTTTTACCTATGACAACAATTATTTTAATGACCCGTATCAGGGGATTCCGGTCGGCGGTTATACCCGTATCGTGGAAAAGATGCTTGACGGTATCGAAGTAATAACCGGTGTCAGTTATCAGGAATATATAGAGTCTTCCCCGACGGGAGGCAAAACGATATTTGCTGACAGACAGGGAAATACCTTCGACAAAGTACTATATACGGGTATGCTCGATGAATTTTTCCAATTTCAGTTAGGGCATCTGGAATACCGGGCCCTTCGCTTTGAGCAGGAAGAACTGCCGGAATGTGAGAATTATCAGGGCAATGCGGTCGTGAATTATACGGACCGGGAGACTGCCTATACGAGAATCATCGAACACAAACATTTTGAGTTTGGGAAACAGCCCGGAACCGTTATTACGCGAGAATACCCGACGGAATGGAAACCGGGAGAGGAACCCTACTATCCGGTAAACAACGAAAAGAACAATGCTTTATTTGCCGCATACCGGAAGCTTGCCGAAACACAGCCGCAGGTTCTGTTCGGCGGACGCCTCGGAGCGTATCAGTACTACGATATGGATAAAGTAATAGCGGCAGCTTTAGAGATGGTGGAAAAAGAAGCAGCCAGAGCGAATTAGCTCTGGCTGTTTTATATTGAGGAGCCTCCGCCGCCAGCCGGGCCGGAAGGAAGCATCGTTTTCTGGCGGAGGCCCTTGAAGAGCGCCGGCACTTAGCGAAAAGGCGGCTTTGCCGCATTTGCGCTTAGTACCGCTGCTGCTCTTCACGGAGCGGGAGAGTGCCTCCAAAGAAAACGATGCTTCCTTCCGGCCCGGCTGGCGGTGGAGGCCCAACCCCATTTTCTTCTCCTCAAACCCTTGACAACATCCTTAAAACTGCTATAATCATCTTAAATAATTTGAGTATCAAAGTATTGGCAATTCAAACTATATGCAAAATTGATTTGCGGGCACAAGTTTACTGCAAAAATTTTGCGGCAAAAACATTGCCTGGATAGGAGGTTTCGTGATGAACTGGGATGAAGCAATTCAGGAATTGGACGAAAGACGGAAAAAAGCGCTTGCGGGAGGCGGAAAAGCCAGAGTGGAAAAGCAGCATGCGGGCGGAAAGATGACGGCGAGAGAACGAATTGAAGTGCTTCTCGATAAAGATACGTTTGTCGAAGTGGACGGATTCGTGGAATCCAGAATTGACGATTTTGATTTGGATAAAAGGCGCGTTCCGGGAGACGGTGTCGTTACGGGCTATGGTAAGATAGACGGCAGGCTGGTTTTTGTATCCAGCGAGGATTTTACCGTAATCGGCGGTACTTTGGGAGAATATCACTCTTTCAAAATCTGCCGGATACAGGACATGGCGATGCAGATGCGCGCACCGCTTATCTGCATCAATGACAGCGGCGGCGCCCGAATTGAGGAAGGAATTTCGTCTCTCAGCGGGTACAGCGGTATGTTCCTGCGGCATACACAGGCATCCGGGGTGATTCCGCAGATTGCGGTTATTCTCGGCCCATGCTCCGGCGGAGCCTGCTATGCGCCGGCCATTTGTGACTTCATTTTTATGGTAAAAGATATTTCCAAGATGTTTATTACGGGACCGAATGTGGTAAAGACCGTCATCAACGAGGAAGTGTCGGTGGAAGAACTGGGCGGAGCGGAAATCCATGCCAAAAAGAGCGGCGTTTCTCATTTTACCTATGATTCGGAAGGGGAATGCCTGATGAGCGTCCGTAAACTGTTATCCTATCTTCCGGGCAATAATGCGGAGAAACCTCCCGTTATCGACACGAAAGAGCGGCAGAGCCGTCTGCAGGGCGTCAGCAGAGTTTTTGGAAGATTTAACAGAACGGAAAATGCCGCGAAAGCAAAAGCGGATAAAATCAGAGATATCGTGCCGGATAATTCAAGGCATGCCTATGATGTAAAAGAAGTCATCGATTGTATTGTAGACGAAGGCAGTTTTTTTGAGGTGCAGAAAGAGTTTGCCATGAACGGCGTCGTCGGATGGGGAAGAATGGAAGGCAAAGTGGTCGGTTTTATAGCCAATCAGCCGAACGTGATGGGCGGTTCCCTCGATTATCATGTATCCGACAAGATTGCCCGTTTCATCCGTTTTTGCGACTGCTTCAACATACCTCTTGTTACGCTGATTGACGTACCCGCCTTTTTACCGGGAACCGCACAGGAACATAACGGTATCATCCGGCATGGAGCGAAGATTTTGTATGCTTATTCGGAGGCAACCGTACCCAAAATCTCCCTGATTATGCGAAAAGCATATGGGGGAGCTTATATCGCAATGAACTCGAAAGAAATGGGCGCGGATATCGTTTATGCGTGGCCGATTGCGGAAATTGCGGTCATGGGCGCGGACGGCGCGGTAAACATCGCTTTCAAGAAAAAAATCAAAGCGGCTCCGGACCCGGCAGCCATGCGCGAACAGTGCAAGGCGGAGTATGAAGAGCGTTTTCTGAATCCGTATGTTGCATCGGCGAGAGGCTATGTCAATGAAGTAATTAAGCCGGAAGAGACGAGAGATGCGTTGCTGAAAGCATTACACGGTCTGAAAAATAAACAGGCAAAACTGCCCGAAAAAAAACACGGGAATATTCCGTTATAGGGTAACGCTGCAAATCGCGTTACATCAAAAAGAACTTCCGGGAGCCGGTTCAAAACTCCTGGAAGTTCTTTTTATTGTTTTCGGTAACTTCGAAGAATGCGTGCTTTCCGCATTCTTCGGTGTGAAGAAAGTTCGCCCTGCGAACTTCTCTTCACACTTAGCAGTAACTGTTAAACATCATCCCGCTGTATGCGCTCGTGATATAAGGCGTCGCAAAGTTTTTGCCGGGATTTTTATAGGCTACGACAGTGTTGTTGACATAGTTCATCGGGTCCAGCGAAATCTGATTGGACTTACGCACAAGCGATTTTGTAAAATCCATGATGGAAGAAAATGCCCTTTTCGTGTCGCCGCTCATCGCCGTTTTCTGAATTGCTTCATTATCGACTTCCAGTGTGCCGTCGAGGTTCAGATTCAGGCCTGCCGAAGTCAGTCCGCGCGCATAATAGCGGGAGATATTTCCGACTTCATGGACAATGCGGTTGCTTTTAGGGTGTCTGTCGCTGTATTCCGACGCGGCGTTCAGGAAAGAGTTATATCCTTTTACCAGCGTATTGATATTTTCGGTCAGGGATTCGACATCCGTTTTTAATCCGATGGAAGCCGTCTCGCCTTCTTCGCTGCTGACGCCATTTAAATTTACCTGATATATTCTCCCTACGTTCAGACTGTTGGAGGGAGATGTACGCTCTTCACCGTTTAAAAGGAAATTGGCGTTGGAAGCGGAAACGGCAATATTATCAAGTCCGAGATATTCGACAGTACCGGCCGTCTTACTGGTTCGATGGTCCGATACGACAAAAATATCAGATTTATTATCTTTTAATCCGGTCGCGTTGGATTCCAGACGCAGAGCGGAATTGTGCTCATCATTCATCACAACCTGAGCGGAAATGCCGATGTTGGCATTGTTAATCAGGCGGCTGAGACGGTCCTGAACATCCCTGTTTGTATCTTCCGATTTAATCGAAAACTGAAACTCGTAGTTCAGGTCATCGATTCCTATATCGAAAGAATAGGTTGCGGGAGAGAGTTCCACTTTTTCGGTTCCGGGAAGGTAATTTCCCATGTTTACCTGTGTTGTGGCAAGGGAACGCACCTCAATTTCAACGGGAGAAGGGCTGACGCTGTCCATTGCCGTGCCGATATAGGATGCGGAAGCAATATTTTCATTGCTGGAATAGGCAGCCTTCTTATTTAACATGTCGTTTTCATTCAGGTCGCCGAGAGATGCAATGGTATTCCGAAGTTCCCTCGCGTTTTCTTTCATCCCAACTGCAAACCGGCATGATTCCCGGCTGGTATCAAGGATATAGATGGGAGCTTCCTTGTTCATTTTTACAATAGAATTATAGACGTTGCGCAGTTCGCTCTTCTTATGAGTATCATAAGGTGTACTGGATTTGGGCGCATAAGTCGTCATATAGTAATTATAAATATTGGAATGAGTATCAATCGTATTATAAGCCATGATATTCCTCCTTTCCTCCATGAAATCTGATATCATGTAAATACCCGGCCGGCTATCCTTTGCCATGTGCCGGAAAAACAGCTATACGATTTTTAAATATATATTTATTTTATCATTTTTTCAGCGGTCGGACAAGGTCAGTATTTTTTGCGCGTTATGAGCACTTTTCCCTGTACGGAGGAATCTGCCTTCGATTCCTGCTGCGGCCGTCCGCTTTTCTGCGTTTGTACATCCGATGGAGCGTCAGCGATGGTATCTTTAATCTTCTGAACCTTGAAGCCCATCCCTTTTGAAACGCTGCTGAGACGTTTCCGCAGTCTGGCTTTTTCTTCTTCCGATTCTGCGGTTCTCAGTTTTCCCTCCAAATCCGTTCGGATTTTCTGCAAATTGGAAAGATGTTCTTTCATATTGGCGTTGGAAAGCATCGATTTCGATGCGTCTGACTCCGGAAAAAGAACGATTTCTTCGCTGGAATCCGTTTCTGTGTCTGCTGCTGCGGATTCTTCTGCTGCGGATTCTTCTGTCTTTTCGGCTTCTTCCCGCTGCTTTTTCGCAGCTTCTTCCTGCCGTTTCTCGGCCTCCGCCTGCCGCTTCTGCAGCTGATACTGTTTCAGCTCGCTGTTCAGATTTTGAATCTGTTCCTGAAGCGCTTTCTTTTTATCGTTTTTTTCTTCGGAAGACATTTCATTATTATAGGTAATGTCACGCATTTTTTCCTGAAGATTGATAATCTGTTTCTGGATATTCTGCTCGTGACTGTCCTGCGTTGACTGGCTGACGGGCATGAAGCCCATCGACTGATTCGAATTTGTGATATTCATGGTTTCATCCCCGCTCTCAAAGTCAATACAATCGTATACATACATATACAACATACCTTATATTACATATCGGACATTTTTTACATATAATTAATGTTATTTTTGCATTTTTTTGTGTTTTTTTTATCTGGTGGAATGTTTTAAGGACTACAAATAAGGAAAATAAATTGTACAAAGCGGTTGACGAAAAAAAAACGCTGTGATATAGTATACAAACAAGATGAATTCAGGTCTTTTTTTTATGCTCAAATTTAACATAAGCAAGCGGAGGTAACAGGAATGCGTACAAGAATCACATTGGCATGTACAGAATGCAAACAGCGTAATTACAATACTACGAAAGATAAGAAAACCCATCCGGACAGAATGGAGACAAAGAAATATTGTAGATTCTGCAAGAAGCATACAATGCACAAAGAAACCAAATAATTTTAGTAAGATGCCTGTGACAGGGAAATGCGGCCCAAATTCTCAGGCTATGGAAAGGCATGGTTATTGATATGGGAGAATCTGCAAAATCAACCAAAGCAGACAAGACGTCCAAGACGGTAAAATTCTGGAATGGCGTAAAAGCTGAATTTAAGAAAATTACCTGGCCGGACAAAGATTCCCTTTTGAAGCAATCCATTGCGGTAGTGGCAGTTTCGGTTGTGGTAGGCATTATTATCACCGTGCTGGACTTCGCACTTCAGTATGGCGTTGATTTCTTGACAACATTGTAGAGTGAGGGTAATCTTATGGCAGAAGCAAATTGGTATGTTGTTCATACTTATTCGGGGTATGAAAATATAGTGAAGGCCAATATCGAGAAGACAATTGAAAACAGGCATCTGGAAGAAGAAATTCTGGAAGTCCGGGTTCCGATGCAGGAAGTCATGGAAATGAAGAACGGAGCCAGGAAAAACGTTCAGAAAAAAATGTTTCCGGGTTATGTTTTGATTAATATGGTCATGAACGACGACACATGGTATGTGGTCAGGAATACCAGAGGCGTTACGGGCTTTGTCGGACCGGGAAGCAAGCCGGTTCCGCTTTCGGAAGCAGAGATGAAACCGCTCGGCATCAAAGTCGAGAACGTGACGGTGGATTTTGCGGAAGGAGACACCATTGCGGTTGTCGCGGGCGTCTGGAAGGATACGGTCGGCGTCGTTCAGAGAATGGATTATGGCAAGCAGACCGCCACAATCAATGTGGAGCTGTTCGGCCGGGAAACACCGGTGGAAATCAGTTTCGCGGAAGTCAGAAATTTGAAGTAGCATTTGGAAAGATATTTATTCCGTGTATGCGGTTTAGATATGTGTGGGAGAACACTTCGGCAGAGCCGAAGAAGATGTGTTCGCCTATACCACATTATATTTAGGAGGTGCCGTTATGGCAAAAAAAGTAGAAGGATATATCAAGTTACAGATTCCTGCTGGTAAAGCTACACCAGCGCCGCCGGTTGGTCCCGCACTCGGACAGCATGGCGTGAACATCGTTGAATTTACCAAACAGTTCAACGCGAGAACTGCTGATAAGGGCGACGTAATTATTCCGGTCGTTATCACAGTATATGCAGACAGAAGTTTCAGTTTCGTTACAAAGACTCCGCCGGCTGCGGTTCTTTTGAAGAAAGCCTGCAACATCAAGTCAGGTTCGGCAGTACCGAACAAGACCAAAGTTGCAACGATTTCCAAAGCGAAAGTACAGGAAATTGCAGAGCTTAAAATGCCCGATTTAAATGCGGCAAGTCTTGAAGCAGCTATGAGCATGATTGCCGGTACTGCAAGAAGTATGGGCATCACAGTAGAAGAGTAAAAATATTCAGCTATTGATTTGAGTGTCTGCCAAAGCAGACAGGAGTATGGAGGAACGGACATGAAACATGGTAAAAAATATCAGGAAGCTGCGAAGCTGGTAGACCGTAAAGTACAGTACGAGCCGGCAGAAGCAGTTGCATTAGTAAAAAAGACAGCTACGGCTAAATTTGACGAGACCGTAGAAGTTCATATTAAGACCGGTTGTGACGGACGTCATGCGGAACAGCAGATTCGTGGCGCGGTTGTATTGCCGAACGGTACAGGAAGAACTGTGAAAGTGCTTGTATTTGCCAAAGGCGATAAAATTGCGGAAGCAGAGGCGGCAGGCGCTGACCATGTAGGCGGTGATGAGCTGATTCCGAAGATTCAGAACGAAGGCTGGCTGGATTTTGATGTTGTAGTGGCAACTCCCGACATGATGGGTGTTGTAGGCCGTCTTGGTAAGGTGCTTGGTCCGAAAGGTCTGATGCCGAATCCGAAGGCCGGTACGGTAACAATGGATGTGACCAAAGCAGTCAACGATATCAAGGCAGGTAAGATTGAGTACAGACTGGATAAAGCAAACATTATCCATGTGCCGGTTGGAAAAGTTTCTTTTGACGAAGCAAAATTGCAGGAGAACTTCGACGCGTTAATGGAAGCGATTACAAAGGCAAGACCTTCAGCGGTAAAGGGACAGTTCTTAAAAAGTATTACACTTTCTACGACAATGGGCCCTGGCGTGAAGGTAAGTACAGCAAAATATTAATCTGTTCAAGGGGATTCCTGCTGGATACAGTGGGAATCTTTTTGCGTTATCCGCAGAACTGTGTGCGGTAATTGATGGAGAATGAAATGCGCATATTTTTAAAAGATGCCGGAAAAACAGGAATGGTTTTGTTGGCAGGCGGCGTTATCGGGCTTGTATTGCTCATGCTTGTCTTTTCGATTCCTGTGGAGCGTATGCTGACAAATGCAAGAGCTTCTATTGAAATATTTGAAAAAGAGGGGCCTTTTCCCCAGACTGTTGCCGGATATAAGGCGACGACGCTGGATAATTACACCGATGCCTGGATGCTTCGCAACGCTTTTTATGACGGAGAGGAATCCGCTTTTCAGAAAAGCATGCACATATATTACAAAGGGTATCACAGCGAAGAGATTAACAATGTCTGCGAAAGCATGATTGCCTATCTCAACGGGAAGGAGGGGGCCGAAAGGCATTCCTATGCAAGATACTGGCACGGCTATCTGATTTTGCTGAAGCCGCTTCTGTATTTTTTTGACTATGGCGATATCCGGGGGATATTGAAACTGACAGAAATGTCATTATTGATTTGGCTGTGTGTTCTTTTTGAGCGAAAAAAGATGTCGCGTTTTCTGCCCGCGTTGGCGGTTACGCTGTTCTGCATCGGTTTTCATGAAATTGGCCAGTCGATGCAGTATTCCTGGGTATTTCTTATCGCGTCGGCCGCGTCGCTCTGCCTTTTGCTGCGATATCCCGTCATTGACAGGAAACTGTTCTTTCTGGTCACGGGCATGTGCACCAGTTATTTTGATTTCCTGACTTACCCGCTTTTTACATTGGGAATGCCGCTTGTCGTACTGCTTCTTTTGATGGAAAAAGCAGAAGAGGAAGGCGCGGTAAAGGAAATTTTTCGTAATTCGGTGTTCTGGGGAATCGGTTATTTCGGATTCTGGGTGGAAAAATGGGTGCTGTGCAATCTGTTGACGGAAGAAAATATTATTGCGGATGCGTTCCGGTCGATTTCGGAACGTGTCGGAAGAAGCGTCTTTGACGAGCCGGTCGGTTATGTGGAAACCGTGCTTGAAAACATGGGAATATTGTTTAAATATCCTTATGTGCTGGCGGTATTCGGCGGAATTTTGCTGATGGTGACCGGCCTGAGAAAAAGCCGCCTGAAAGTCCTGAAAGAATTGACGGCAGGATATCTGCTGATTGCCTCGTATCCGCTTATCTGGTATGCGGCAACGGTTAATCATTCTTATGTGCATGCTGATATGACATACAGAACATTGGGCATCTCGATTTTTTCGGTATTATGTATGATAGGAAGTCTGAAGTGTGAAGAGAAGTTCTAAAGTTCACGCCAATGGGCGTTTCGCTAAGAACTTCTACGGTTCGCAGAGCGAACCTTCTTCACACTGCAGAATGCCCATACGGCCATTCTGCATGAATGTTTGTGCCAGCTGTAAGCGGCATGCCTGAAAGTGTGAAGGAAAACAACGGAAATGGGAAGAAAAAAACGTAGAAAAAAAAGGAAAAAAAATCAATCCAATTTCATAATGCCGTTTTTCCTTACCCTGATTTTGATTGTGTCCGCAGGCGTTTTTATGATGCTAGGCTGGCTGTATCTTCATAAACAGGAGGAACCGGCCGAAGAAAACTATCCGAAAACGCAGGAAACGAAGCCGGCGGAACCCGTGGAAGAAAAAGACGGGGAGAAGCGTGACGAGGAAGAGGACGGGAGCGAAACGGAAGAAGGGGCGGAAACGCCTGTGGACGATAGCCGTTATGCGGATGTTCTGCAGGACGAGGCTTATATGGCGGAACATAATATTTATGCCAAAGAGGCCTTTTCCGAAGAGTATGTGACGCTTTTGTTTGCCGGAGATATCCTTTTCGACCCCAATTACAGCGTAATGGCCAAAGTGCTGCAAAACGGCGGCGACATCGGCAATGGCATCGCGCCGGATTTGATTGGAGAGATGCAGAGCGCCGATATCATGATGCTGAACAATGAATTTGCCTATTCGGACAGAGGCGCGCCGACGCCGGAGAAACAGTTTACATTCCGGGCAAGGCCGGATTCCGTTGCTTATCTGACGGATATGGGCGTGGACATCGTTTCTCTGGCCAATAATCACGCTTATGATTATGGAGAACAGGCGCTGCTCGATTCGCTGCAGATTCTGCAGGCGGAAGGCATTCCTTATGTGGGAGCGGGGGTAAACGAACAGGAAGCTTCCGCGCCGGTCTACTTTATTATTAACGACATGAAAATCGCATTTATTTCCGCGACGCAGATTGAAAGACTGGACAATCCCGATACAAAAGGGGCGACGGAAACATCTCCCGGCGTTTTCCGTTGTTTTAACGGAGAAAAGCTGATGCAGACGGTGGCGCAGGCAAAAGAAGAGAGTGATTTTGTCGTCGTCTATATTCACTGGGGAACGGAGAATCAGGAGGAAACGGACTGGTTACAGAATAAACAGGCGCCGGAGCTGGTAGAGGCGGGGGCGGACCT
>ERZ777305.106-NODE-106-length-130884-cov-57.689350_pt1 | contig 130884 bp, 102 predicted proteins | sample MGYA00374965_ERZ777305 | MGnify/ENA primary metagenome ERZ777305 (study PRJEB29328, sample SAMD00013331) | mouse gut metagenome | study: EMG produced TPA metagenomics assembly of the Metagenome analysis of fecal microbiota from mouse which was promoted... | reverse complement strand
ATTTGATAATCAAGGGATTAAATTACCATAATCTAAAAATTGTCATATACTAAGTTCATACATTTTTAACCAAGCCGTAGAGAGTAGCGTAGAAGGCGGTATACGCAGTTATCTATTTTACGAGAATTTTTCTCGTATCAGCATTGCTATACCATCGCTATACGAACAAAAGAGGATTGCATTATGCATTACTAGCATTGAGGATATGATTAAGAATGCTAATGAACAAATCAATCTTCTTGAAAAACATAAAAAAGGCTTGTTGCAACAGCTTTTCCCCAACAATTAAATAAATTGTAATATGAAGAACTCGCCCAAAATATATAATTATAAGAATTTAAGCAATGTAGCCACGAGAATACATGATGACTTAAACCAAGATGAGATATGCGCAGTTCTATTATATGCCTTTAACAGAACTGGTAAAACTCGTTTATCGATGGCCTTTAAGGATAAGGGTAAGAAAAAGAAATCTCCGGACACATTGTATTACAATGCGTTCACCGAGGATTTGTTTACTTGGCACAATGATCTTGAGCATGATATAGATAGGCATCTAAAAATAAATGAGCAAAGTAAATTTTTCAGTGGATTTAAGGGCCTTGCATTGGAAGAAAAGATACACTCTCATTTAGAGCGATACGCGGAGTTCGATTTTCATATTGATTATGACGAATGGAGGGTAGTGTTTAGTAGAGATGTAGTTAATCCTAAATATAATCCTAAAAATCCCAATAATGTCGAACCAGAAAAAGTAAAAGTTACTAATATTAAGATCTCACGAGGCGAGGAGAATATTTTTATATTTTCCGTATTTATGGCAATTTGTGAACTAGCAATAGAAGGGCACGAAGCATATAAATGGGTGAAATATATTTATATTGATGACCCAATTTCATCACTTGATGAGAATAACGCTATTACGATTGCTACCGACCTTTCTGGTTTGATGAAGAAAGATATTGAAGACAATGGTAAGAATAGGAAGAAATATGTTATTTCTTCTCATCATAGTCTATTCTATAACGTGGTGTATAATGAATTAAGACATATTAAAAGCAAAACATACCTGCTATATAGGACACAGAATGATACATTCCGTTTGCAAGCAAATGATGATACTCCATTCTTTCATCATATCGATGAGTTATGTAGACTGAAAGCCTGTGTAGAAAAATATAGATCAACCGAACATTTGGATGAGAAGATATTGCAATCAGAGATATTAAAAGCTCATCACTTCAATACGATGAGAGCAATTTTTGAAAAAACTGCCATATTTTTTGGACGAGACGATTTCTCGTATTGCATTGAAGGATTTGAAGATAAAGATCTGTATGCCCGTGCTGTAAACATAATGAGTCATGGCAAATATTCGATATATGCACCTAAAGGAATGATGCGAGAGAATGCCGAATTATTTGTTAAACTGTTTGATCTATTTGTGGATAAATATAAATTTGATTTACCTGATGTATTCATGAATAATTAAGTATTAGAATGGTAATGAATAATAACAATCAAAATAAATTAGGTAAGGCTCTTTGGGCTGTTGCAAATGAATTGAGAGGGGCAATGATGGCGGATGATTTCCGTGATTATATGCTGTCATTCCTTTTTTGGAAATATCTGTCGGATAATTATCTGAAGGCAGCCAAAAAAGAGTTAGGGGCGGACTATCCTGCTGATGTGAAGAGAGATTCTGAGAATGAGGCTGTTTGTATTCCTCTTCAAACGTGGTACAACGACAATATGGATGATGCTTTTTTGTTTGAACAACAGATGCGGCGCAAAACTCATTATGTGATTGAACCAAAATACCTATGGGATAATGTGGTTTGTTTAGCTCGCACTCAAAGTGATGATTTGCTTCAAACTCTACAAGACGGATTTAAGTATATCGAGAATGAGTCGTTTGAAAGCTCATTTAAGGGACTGTTCTCTGAAATTAATCTTAACTCAGAGAAGTTGGGCAAATCATACACAGAAAGAAATGCCCTTCTGTGCAAAGTAATTAAAACCATCGCTAATAAACTTGCAGAATTATCGGTGGATAGTGATGATCTTGGAGATGCCTATGAGTATCTTATTGGTCAGTTTGCAGCTGGCTCAGGTCAAAAAGCAGGCGAATTCTACACGCCACAGATGGTGTCAAATATCTTGTCAAAGATTGTTACCCTGGATTGTCAAGATCCTAAAAGTGGTCATAAGAGCAAAATTGACAAGGTCTTGGACTTCGCATGTGGTTCGGGTTCATTGCTTTTGAATGTCCGTAAGGAGATGGGCGCAAATGCCATTGGTAAGATATACGGTCAAGAAAAGAATATTACAACTTACAACTTGGCTCGAATGAATATGCTCCTTCATGGGGTGAAAGACACTGAATTTGAGATTCATCATGGTGATACTCTTGTGAATGATTGGGATATTCTGAACGAGGAGAATCCGGCTAAGAAGATTACTTTTGATGCTATAGTTGCAAACCCACCATTCAGTTTGCGTTGGGATCCCAAAGAAGAAACAGCTAAAGATTTCCGTTTTAACGGTTTTGGGCTAGCACCGAAGTCTGCAGCTGATTTCGCTTTCCTTCTTCATGGACTCAATTATCTTAATGAGAATGGTACAATGGCTATCATTCTGCCTCATGGAGTGTTATTCCGTGGAGGTAAGGAGGAAGTTATAAGAAAGGAGCTTATCAAGAAAGACTATATAGATGCAGTCATCGGACTTCCTGCAAACCTGTTTTATTCAACCGGTATCCCTGTCTGCATTATTGTACTGAAAAAATGTCGTAAGAATGATAAGATCTTGTTTATTAATGCCAGTTCGGAAGAACATTATGAGAAAGGTAAACGTCAGAACTATTTGCGTCCGGATGATGTGACTGATATAGTTGATGCCTATCGAAGTCGTCAAACCATAAGCAGATATTCGCGAGAAGTTTCCTTGAGTGAAATCAAGGAGAATGGATACAACCTAAATATCGCTCGATATGTAAATCTGTCTAAAGATGAAGAAAAGATTGATTTGATAGAAGTACATAAGAGGCTTGAAGAAATTGAGAAGGATATCATTAAGGCTAGAGATGAGCATAACGCATTCTTATCGGAATTGGGATTGCCACCATTGAAATAACTGAGTTTATGGGCAAAACAGTAACTACATACCTGATTGACGGGGATCCGAAGGGAACTCAGTATGCGTTCATACGCAATACAACTTGTCAGATGTTTGTTGTCCCAAGGTCAAATCTTTCGTATCTGAATACGCAGGAGAAGCTGCAGAAACCGGCATTTTACATTTTGCTGGGTGAAGATGAGGCGACAAAGCCGCAGGCGTATATCGGAGAGACTGAAAATTTTCGTGAGCGTGTGAAGGATCATGACAGCAAGAAGGCATTCTGGCAGAAGGCGTTGATATTTGTGTCTAAGGATGCTGATATGACAAAAGCTGATGTGCAATATCTTGAGCACAAGGCTATAGTGGAGGCGAAGAAGACGAATGCGTTCATTTTGAGTGATAATAAACAAACTCCAAAGGTTCCCAATCTGCCGGAATATCAGCAGGATTCTATGGATGAGTTCTTTGAGTATGTGAAATTTCTGGCGGCGTTCAGCGGCTGCACAATATTTGAAGTGTCACAACCTAAGGCGGAGCATTTGTTCTATACTAAAGGACGTGGTAGTGAAGCAAAAGGTTTCTATAGCTCAAATGGATTTACAGTCTTGAAAGGTAGCGTGATTGCAACAAAAACGGCTCCATCTTTTAATTGGAAGGAGAAGCGAGAAAGTATGTTGAAGGAATATGTTGCCAATGATGGTGACAAGTTAATTTTGTCCTCTGATAAGACATTCTCAAGTGTTAGTACCGCTGCTAGTTTCTGTTTGGGAAGATCCGCAAATGGGTGGACAGAATGGAAGGATGAAGATGGAAATACTTTGGATTCGGTTTATAGAAAGCAATTAGAGTAGAATTAGTTAAGCCTCATTAATGGAACAAAACAAGATTATACTGTATCAGGACGATAACGAGATCACTCGTGTGGCAGTTAGATTTGCGGATGAGGATTTGTGGCTGACACAGAATCAGTTGGCGGAGATTTATTGTACAAGTCGTGAGAATATCACAATGCATATAAAGAATATATATGCAGATGAAGAGCTGCTCTTGGATTCAACTAGTAAGGATTTCTTACTTGTTCGAGAAGAGGGGTCTCGTCAGGTAAAGCGTAACGTTGCGCATTACAATCTCGACATGATCATCGCTCTCGGTTATCGTGTGCAGTCACTGGTGGCAGTGCGTTTCCGCAGGTGGGCAACGCAGAGACTTCATGAGTATATCCAGAAGGGATTTGCGATGGATGATGAGAGACTGAAGCAGGGCGGAAACAGGTATTTCCGTGAGCTTTTGCAGCGTATCAGGGATATCCGCAGCAGTGAGCGTAATTTCTATCAGCAGGTGACGGATATATATGCGACTGCTGTCGACTATGATCCACGCAGTGATATGACTAAGACTTTCTTTGCGACTGTGCAGAATAAATTGCATTATGCGGTCCATGAGAATACCGCAGCGGAGGTTATTTATAATCGTGTGGATAATGAAAAGCCGTTCGTTGGTATGACCAACTTCAATGGTAACTATGTTACTAAGGACGATGTGAAGATTGCGAAGAATTATCTTTCAGAGCTGGAGTTGCAGAGGCTGAATCTTCTTGTGTCCGGATTCTTGGACTTTGCGGAGTTCCAGGCTTTGGAGATGAATCCGATGACTATGAAGGATTGGATCGAGGCTCTTGATGGTCAGATAACAGCTCATAAGAGAAAGGTCCTGATAGGAAAAGGAACAGTGTCGCACGCTCAAGCAATCCAAAAAGCTGAGCAAGAGTTTGAAATCTATCGCCAGCGCGAGATGGAAATGCTGGAGAGCGACTTTGATAGGGAGATAAAGAAACTTAAAGAAAAGAATTGATTGAGGCCATAATTTAGGGTTCGGTGTTCACGCCCGCTTTCACGGACCTTAAAATCGCTCAAAATTTGGGCATGGACGACAATGTGGATTAGTGCGTGTTATGTCTTCGGGAACTTGCGGGGGACTTGGAGCAATGAATATATCAGATTTATGACAAAATCGAAGTCTATATATGAAAAATTGTCTCAGAACGCCCTACAAGCTTGTTGTGGAAATAATGAAAAAAGATTTGGTGTTCACGCGGTGTTCTAGGCAAAGAAAAAAGCACTCACGAAAGTTTCGTAAGTGCTTGATTTTCAGTAGCGGGACGCAGGATTGAACTGCGGACCTCATGATTATGAATCATGCGCTCTAACCAGCTGAGCTATCCCGCCATTTTGGGATTGCTCCCAGGCTTTGGAACTTTTCCTCTTTTCAGAGGATGATTGTGTTGAGATAGAAGGACTCGAACCCTCACTGACAGAGCCAGAATCTGTAGTGCTACCATTACACCATATCTCAATATGAACTTTCCCGTTTTCTGTTTGGGACGGCAAATGTACGAAGTATTTCCGAATTTGCAAAGAAATTTTGATTTTTTATTGAATTTCTTTCTGTGTCCTATTGTTTTGCCTTTGCTTGTGCGCTTTTGTTCTTATGATTATACTGGAAATAAGTGTCATTTTACAAGAAGTGCGACGGCATAGACCTCGCATCCTTCTCCGCGGCCGACAAAGCCGAGCTTTTCCGTAGTGGTCGCTTTGACTGACACCCTGTCCGCCCCGATGCCCATTACATCAGCGATGCACTCGCGCATGGATATTATGTAAGGTGCCAATTTGGGGCGCTGCATGGCTATCGTGATGTCAACATTGCTTACGGACCAGCCTTCAGACCTGACAAGGTCCATTGTGCGCTTCAGCAGCAATTTGCTGTCTATGCCTTTGAATTCGCCTGACGTGTCCGGGAAATGCTTGCCGATGTCACCAAGGGCCAAAGCTCCGAGCAGGGCGTCGCAGAGGGCATGAAGGGCGACATCTCCGTCAGAATGTGCTATGCATCCTGTCGGGCTGTCAATTTTCACGCCGCCAAGCCATAATGGAAGGCCCTCAGCCAAGGCGTGTACGTCGTATCCGTTACCGATTCTGATGTCCATAATACTTAGAGTGTGCATAAAATAATTCCGCAAAAATAAATAAAAGTTGTTAAATTTGCGAGAGTAAAAATGTTATAAGACATGGGATTCAACTTCAGCTTCTTCGGAAGACAGGAACATAGGGTTTTCAATTACAAGCCACGCTTTTACGATCCTGAAAAGGAGGAACGCAAGCAGATGTTCGGTCATGTGGACGGGACTTCAGGCAAAAAGGAATATGCCCCCGGGTCGTATATCTCGGGAAGTTTCCGTGACGGGGCATATCAGAAGACCAGGGAGGCCAGCCGCTATCAGAGAGTGATAGGCGTTGTGGCTCTTATCCTTGCGTTCGCTGTTATATATCTTATAGCGAAATATTATCCGCTTATGTGGCAGTAACAAATGGGAGAATGGACATAAGAATCTTACCGAGCAATATAGCGAATATGATTGCCGCGGGGGAAGTCGTGCAGAGACCGGCCTCCGTGGTGAAGGAACTTGTGGAGAATGCAGTTGATGCCGGTGCGGACCAGGTAACGGTCGTGATTCAGGATGCCGGCCGTACTCTTGTGCAGGTGATAGACAACGGTTGCGGGATGTCTCCCGACCAGGCCGTGCTTTGCTTTGAAAGGCATGCTACATCCAAATTGTCCTCGGCCGAGGATCTGAACAATATACTTACCTTCGGTTTCAGGGGTGAGGCTCTTGCTTCAATTGCCGCTGTAGCCGAAGTGACTCTGAAGACGCGCCGTGAGGAGGATGAAGTCGGGTGTATCGTGGAATTTGCCGATTCCCGCCATATTTCGACGGAAGAGGCAGCCGTCCCGCGCGGGTCGAACTTCTGTGTGCGCAACCTTTTCTATAATGTTCCGGCAAGGCGCAAGTTCTTGAAGTCGGATACCGTTGAATTCAAGCACATCATCTCCGAGTTTACGAGAGTGGCCCTGACACGTCCTGATGTGGGCTTCACACTGACACATAACGGGAGGGACATATATGTTCTGAAACCTGCCAAGTCGTTGAAATTCAGGATTCAGGATATACTTGGAATGAGCGTGGCCAATGATGTGGTGGATGTGAGCGTGCAGACTTCTGTTGTGGGAGTTCAGGGGTATGTGGGGCGTCCTGAGGCGGCGAAAAAAGGCTTGGGCAACCAGTATTTCTTTGTGAACGGCAGATATTTCCGCAGTCCTTATCTTCATAAGGCTGTCATGAAGGCATATGAGAATCTGATTCCAGACGGCACGACTCCTTCGTACTTCCTTTATCTTGACATTGACCCGCATTCGGTGGATGTGAACATACATCCGACCAAGACGGAAATAAAATTTGAGGATGACAGTGTCGTATTTCAGATATTGTTTGCATGCATCAAGGAGTCTTTGGGACGCAATTCTTTCGGAGGCAGCATTGATTTCGACCGCGACGGAGTGCCTGAGATTCCTGCTTTCAGCAAGAACTTCGATGAGTTCAGGCAGGTGGCGGAACCTCAGCCTGGAGCCGACTCCACATACAATCCTTTCGACAATGACGGCTTTCCTTCAGAGAGTTCTGTTTTTGCCAATTCGTTTACGCCGGTCCGTCTGGACGAAGGAGCCGGAAGGCGTAATGCGGCGCAGGGGGCTTTTGATGACGAATGGGCTGTTGCAGACCGTAATTTTGCTGATGATGCGGCGTTCGTGAATAATGATGTGTTTCCTCAGGAAAGTCCGGTTACAGCATTCGGAGGCCATATGGGAGGTTATCCGCATGGCACAGACGCCGGCCGCTTCATAGAGAGACGTGACGATTACGGCAAACTGTTCGAGGACAAGCTTGCCCCTTCAAAGTCGGTACTTACCCTTCAGGGGAAATATATTGTGACGACTGCACGTTCAGGGCTGATGGCAGTCAATATATCGCGTGCCATGGAACGTATCCTGTATGAGCGTTTCCTGGATGTGCTTTCCAAGAATTCTCATGTGACCCAGGCTGCCTTGTTTCCTGTTACGGTGCAGGTCGGGGCTGAGAACATGTGCCTTTTTGAAGAACATGCGCAGATGCTTTCCGGGCTGGGATTTGACATAACTCCTTTCGGGACTGACACTATTGTGGTAGGCGGTGTGCCTGAAGGATATAGCGTGGAGCCTGGCAAGGTGCAGTCAATGGTGGCGGACCTTATGCTGATATTGTCTGACGACCATAGCGCCCTTCCTGAGATGATGGCTGCCAATATGGCATCACGTTTTGCCAAATTGGGCGCTGCGGGGAGTGATCCTGTGACGAATCCGGCACAGGCACAGAGGTTGATAGACCAGCTTTTCGCATGCGGAAATCCGGAATATACAAGTTCCGGAAGAAAAATCGTGACCATAATCACGATTGATGAAATAGACAAGAAATTTTAAGACAGAATGAACGGTTATTATTCATACGGAAACGGCGGCGGTAGAGGGTTCCTGAGGAATGTCCCGACAGCAGTCAGGAACATAATCCTGATAAATGCACTTGTAATGGTGATGATATTCCTCAATGAGGACTTCATGATTAGGACATTCGCCCTGTTCTATCCGACTTCATGGTTTTTCAAGCCTTGGCAATGTGTCACTCACATGTTCATGCATGGGGGATTCTGGCATTTGTTTTTCAACATGTACACTCTGTTCATTTTCGGAAGTGTGCTTGAAAGGGTCTGGGGCGCAAAGAAATTCCTGCTTTTCTATTTCTTGACCGGACTTGGTGCGGCACTGGTCCATACCGGGGTGGAGTGGCTTGAGATGCAGCATTGGATGACGGATGCGGCAGCAGGCTCACAGGCGGCCGCGCAGGCGATACATAATCTCAAGATGACCCCGACTGTCGGTGCTTCGGGAGCAATCTACGGCGTTCTAATGGGATATGCCATGCTCTATCCGGACTCTGTGCTTACGCTTATATTCCCTCCGATATCCATGAAGGCAAAATGGTTCGTGCTTATATTCGGTGCCATTGAGCTGCTGACCGGAATTACCGGCACAGGAGGGGGAATCGCACATTTCGCGCATCTTGGAGGGCTGATTTTTGGTTTCCTGCTTATCTTGTTCTGGAAGAAAAGGCGTACACTGTACAGCCGCTATGACTGATTGTCTCTGCTGTGCAATCGGCTAACAATAGGATGTCGTAATGTCAAGGAACTGGTTTTTCGGACTTACATCACGTGTGCTGATGTTGATTGCGGCGGCGCTGCTTGTGCTGTCGTTTGCAGCCATGTTCGTCAATCCGGCAAAATTATGGATGATTTCCGTAATCGGCATTCTGTTCATTCCGCTTTATGCCGCCAACTGCTTTCTTCTGCTGTGGGCAGCCGTGAGACGTTCAAAGGCGTTTGTGATACCCATGCTTGCGCTTTTGCCTGCATGCCTGTTTCTTGGCAGGTATTTCCGCTTTTCCAATGAGCCGGACTTTCCTGTTGACGGGAACCCTGTAAGGATAGTGACATGGAATGTCGGCCGTTTTGTCCATTATGACGGGGAGTCCGGGCTTGAAGGATGGAGAGAATGTGCGGATTCGGTATTCCGTTTCATAAAGGAGCAGGATGCGGACATCATCTGCCTGCAGGAGTTCCATGCCAGCGGAAATGAACGCATGAAGGCATATATAAAGAAAAAACTTCCCGGATATAATGCTGAATATTATCTTTTCACTGGCCCGGAAGGCTATTACGGCAACATGACTCTCAGCCGGTTTCCGGTGCGCAACAGGGGGCGCATAAAATTCGAGTCCAGCGCCAATCTTGCAATATTTACCGACTATATGGTCGGGGAAAGAGTATTCAGGATATATAATTGCCATTTTGAGAGCTATAACATTTCTTTTGCAGGTCTGGTACGCGGACTGATGAAGTCCGGCTCGGATGTGTTTGCACAGACAGGTACGAAAATGAAGCGCTCCATAACACGCAGGCCGAAGCAGGTTGACAAAGTCCTGTCCGACATCGGAGGATGTCCGGTTGATGCGTTCGTGTGCGGTGACTTCAATGACACTCCCATGTCCTACACGTATCACAAGCTGATTCGTGAGCGTAAGGATGCTTTTGTTGAGGCAGGTGAGGGTTTTGCCGCTACTTATGCATTGTTGTGGCCGCTGTTGAGGCTTGACTATATATTGTGTCCGGAGGAGTGCTCCGTTGTGCGGCATGAAATTCATGACATCGGCTATTCGGATCATTATCCTGTGGTTTCGGATGTCATATTATGATATTGGACGAGAAAATCAATAAATGATGAAAGAGACAATTGAAAAGGCGCTTGCCGTGCTTCGTCAGGGGGGCGTAATCCTGTATCCGACGGATACCGTATGGGGAATCGGATGCGATGCCACTGATCCTGAGGCCGTGGCGAGAATCTATGATATAAAGAAACGTGCTGACAGCAAGTCACTTGTGCTTCTTGCGAGCGACATGGACATGATTTGCCGCTATGTGAAGGAAGTTCCGGAGATGGCGGTCCAGCTGGTTGAGGTGAATGACAGGCCTATGACGATAATTTATCCGGGAGCCTTGGCCGGGGATACTCCTTCGGACGGTTCTGTTCCAAGGCAGGACAGGCATTGCCTTGCTTATAACACTGTCGCAGGGGACGGGTCTGTTGGAATAAGGGTGCCCATGATGGCTTTTTGCCATGACCTTGTGGCTCGTCTGGGCCGCCCTATAGTATCAACGTCAGCCAACATCTCAGGCGAGCCGTCTCCGAAGAATTTTGCAGGAATATCAGATGCGATAAAAGAGGCGGTTGACCATATTGTGGAGCCGGAATTGGAAAAGCATTCTTCCGGCAAGCCGTCCTCTATAATAAAGGTCGGGCTTGACTATTCTGTGGAGATAATAAGGAAATAGGTGCCGTGCCCGCGTGATGGGGCATTGGTTACATGTACCGGAAATAGGCGGCTTCCACTGCGGTGAGGGCCGCCGTTTCTGTGCGAAGGCGTGACGCTCCGAGATGGACGGGTATGAAGCCGTTTTCAAGTGCAGCCTGAGCCTCTTCTTTGGAAAAGTCTCCTTCCGGGCCTATCATCACGATGATTTCCGTTCCGCTGAAACTGCTGAGGACTTCTTTTATGCTTCTTCTTGGAATATTCTCGTCTTCGAAGCAGTAGGCTATGAGCCGTAATGTGTCTTTTGCGCCGTGCATGAGGATGAAGTCTTTGACACTGACAGGCTCATTGAGTGCCGGAATTGCTCCCTTGAGAGACTGCTTTGACGCGCTTGTGAGAATTTTCTGCATCCTTTCCGCCTTGAGAATGCGTCTTTCCGAATGCTCTCCTATGATCGGGGTCAGCTCGTCAAGGCCCATTTCGCATGCCTTTTCCGCAAACCACTCATATCTGTCTATGTTTTTGGTCGGGCACACCGCCATATGCAGTATGTAAGGGTGTCCTCCCCAGTTTTCTGTCTTGCCGGTTATTATGGCTTCTGCCTCCTTGGGATTGTCGGAGGTTATCCGGCAGGTATATAATGTTCCGTGTCCGTCAATTACGGATATGATGTCTCCGGCGCGGTGTCTCAGCACCTTTATGCAGTGCGCCGACTCGTCATGTCCGAGGCGGCAGATGTCCCCTGTTATTTCTTCGGAATAGAATAGCTCCATTGTCAAAAACTGAAATTCATTGCAAATATAGCTAAAAGCTGAGAGCAAAACGTCAAGTTTGCTTGTTAATCAACGAAGTCGCTGGAGCGTATGCATAAGAACTTTTGCCGAGACACCCCGCATGTGACAAAGAATAGCTATTTTTGTCAGCAAATGAACTGGATATGTTTATAGGACTTATATCTGATACGCACGGAGTCTTCAGTGAGGGATTCCGTGACTTTCTTGAACCGGTGGACCAGCTTTGGCACGCCGGTGATTTCGGAGGAGGGCTTGAATTTGCCGGCTCCCTTGCGGAATTCAAGCCTCTTGTAGGCGTGAGCGGCAATTGTGATAATTATGAACTGCGTTTTGAACACCCTCTGTACAGGTTTTTCGAATGTGAGGGCATGAAAGTTCTGATGACGCATATTGGTGGATATCCAGGAAGGTATGATCCGCGCGCAAGGGAGCTGATTGACAAATACAGGCCGGATATTTTTGTTTGCGGCCACTCCCATATCCTGAAAGTCATGCGTGACCCCAAGCGCGGCGGTATGCTTGTCATGAATCCCGGGGCTGCGGGAATACAGGGCTTTCATGTCGTGAGGACGGCTCTCCGTTTCCATATTGATGAGGGAAATATCCACGATGTGGAGGTGTTTGAGCTGGACAAATGATATTTTCATGTTGTTTTGTGCGAAAAAGGCGTTTTTTCTTGCATAAATGGTACGGGAAATCTAATTTTGCAGATTAGTGTTTTGTTTAACCCTTTTAATATAAATGACCATGAAAAAGGTATTTATGTCTTTGGCAATTGCCGCTGCTATGGTTGCTGCATCTTCATGCGCATGCAACAACTGCAATTCTAAGTCAGAGTGTGAGTCTGCTGCAGCAACAGAGTGCTGCGGAAACTGTGACTCAGAGAAGTGCGCTGACTGCGACAAGGCAGCAGAATGCGACAGCACAAAATGTGCTGACTGTGACAGCTGCTCTGTAAAGGATTGCTGCAAGGCTGAGTAATCAGTGCAGACAGAATGGGCTTTTCTGCCCTGATGCCGAGATATTGTCCTGTAAAGAACAATATCTTTTTTTGTATCTGCAAGGCCTTGGGCGAATCGGATTATTATGATAAATTTGTATTCCTGTGATGTCCTTATGCCCTTCTGGGCGGGAGCAGTGATGAAGGCTGTCCGGGGCATTGTATAGGAAGATTTGTGGCAACTGAAAATATTTCAAGTATGGCAACGGTTAAAACTAAAAGCGTGTGGTTCTGCAAGGAATGCGGAAATGAAAGTCCCAAATGGATGGGGCGTTGTCCTGCATGCGGGGAATGGAATACGATGGTGGAGGAGACTGTCGCAACAGGAAAGAAGAGGGCTGGAACGGAGATTACCGTGCCTGGCTTGGGGCACAAGCCTATGCCGCTTGCAGATATAAGTTCATCTGTTGAAAACCGCATATCGCTGAACAATAACGAAGTTGACCGCATTCTTGGCGGAGGTCTCGTGGAAGGCTCACTCGTGCTTATTGGCGGCGAACCAGGAATCGGCAAATCGACCCTCTCTCTGCAGATACCTCTCCATTGTCCTGAACTCCGTACCCTGTATGTAACGGGAGAGGAGAGCGCCAAACAGGTCAAGCTGAGGGCTGCGCGTATAGGAGGGGATGACTCCGGGTGCATGATATACAGCGAGACACTTATGGAAAATATTGTGGCGGAAGCCCGTGCAATGATGCCGGACCTGATGGTCGTCGATTCAGTGCAGACTATGTTTTCTCAGAATGTCGAGTCGTCTCCGGGTTCAGTCACGCAGATAAAGGAAACTGCGTCCATGTTGCTGCGTTTTGCCAAGGAGACCGGTGTGCCTGTCATCCTTATCGGACACATAACCAAGGAAGGAAGCATCGCCGGGCCTAAGATTCTGGAGCACATTGTGGACGTGGTGCTTCAGTTTGAGGGGGATAACCGCGGTACATACCGGCTTCTGCGCAGTATAAAGAACCGTTTTGGCTCCACGTCGGAACTTGCCGTGTTTGAGATGACGGGCAAGGGGCTACGTGAAGTGAGCAATCCGTCCGAGATGCTGATTCCGATGCATGACGAAGGGCTCAGTGGTGTGGCGGTGAGCGCGATGCTTGACGGGACAAGGCCGTTTCTTATAGAGGTGCAGTCGCTTGTGAGTTCTGCGGCATATGGCACTCCGCAGCGCAGCGCGACGGGTTTTGATGTCCGCCGTCTGAACATGCTGCTTGCGGTGCTTGAGAAAAGGGCCGGCTTCAAGCTCGGGGTGAAGGATGTGTTCTTGAATATGGCCGGCGGTCTCAGGGTAAGCGACCCCGCGTGCGATTTGGCTGTTGTAAGCGCCGTGCTTTCGTCCAATTTTGATTTTGCGATACCTTCCGATGTGTGCTTTGCAGGTGAAATCGGACTGAGTGGTGAAGTCCGTCCGGTCGCCCAGACGGATAGGCGTATCATTGAGGCAGCCCGCTTGGGATTCCGTAAAATCTATGTGTCAAGCTTCAGCAGTCTTGATGATTCTTCGGAAAGTTCCGTACAGGGAAAAACTGCCGGGCAGCGCTTCGGTGACATCGAGATTGTGAAAGTCGCTGATGTGCCGTCACTTTGCCGCTCTCTTTTCAAGGGGCAATAGCGTCAGTTCATAAGCGCAATACTTTCCATGAGCCTGTCGAGCATAGGTTTGGTTTTCCAGTTTGGTGATGTGCAGTTGTTGACAAGTATTGAGAATACAATCGTTTCGTCCTTGCAGCCCTCACGAGGGATTACATATCCGCTGTAGCAGCGCACTCCGTTCATGGAACCGCTTTTGACTTTTATTCTCTCCCTGGTCTGTGCAGCGGTATTTTTCATGTTATATCTCAAGGTCCCGTTCTCTCCAGGAGACGGGAGTGAGCTTGCAAAGTCTTCAAAATGAGGAGTGTCCATCATTGCCGTCAGGAATTTGCAGAAAAATTCCGCGGATACATAATTCTGTCTTGACAGTCCGCTTCCGTCTTGTGCATGTATTCCTTTGGAGGTGCTTATGCCAAGTTTTTCAAGAATCCCTGTCATGGCCTTTATGGCCGCACCATATTCGGCGTCCTGGCATATGGTCTTGCCCAATGTGCGCAGCAGTGCCTCTGCGTAAAGATTGTTGCTCGCATGGTTTGTCTCAAAGACAATTCTTGACAGGGCAGGGGATTCCGTTTTTCCGATTGTCTTTATTTCCGTATGCTTTGTTCCTGTCTGCTCATCCGAATCCATCCATGTCCTGTCAAGCTTGAAGTCTCCGGGGCCTTTCGTGCATTGGATGCCATGGGTTTCAAGGTAGTCCGCAAAATATTTTGCGCATGTATATTCAGGGAACTTGTTGCTGCAGTCAACACGTTTGCGGAACATGTCTGCCCCGAAAGTCCCGCGTATCTCGGCTACGGGAGCAAGGTCGCTTGTGTACATGTAGAGCTGGTCTCCTGTGCCGGCTTTCCCTGTGGAGCATGAGTACCGGAACTCCATCCATGGCGCCTGTGGATATGTCGGACTGATGTTTACAGGCTCGCCTTCGGCTTTTCCGGGACTGACGAGGAATGACTGCATGTTCTCGTAGAACATAAGGCCGGTAGCTCCTGTGCCGTAATATGTTCCGATGTCGTTCCACAGCCAGGTAGGTTCTTCCGCCATTCCTCCGTACCATCTTCCGTCTCCGATTATATGGCCCTCAATTTTGCGTATTCCTTCTTTTCTCAGCATGGCTTCCCATTGTGAGAATGTCTTTCCGATTTCTGTGGCGATGGAGTCCTTTGATCCTAATGTCGGGTCGCCTCCTCCTATTATATATAAGTCACCGTGAAGCACGCCGGATGTGACGGTTCCGCTGTAGCCTATGGACGTACTGAACCGGAAATCCGGGCCAAGGCTGCTTATGGCCGCTCCTGTCGTTATGAGTTTCATGTTGGATGCGGGCACGAGCGTAGTGCCTGAGTTTATGTCAAGTATGGTGCGTCCGTCGCCTGTCATTGCGCAGATGCTGAATGTTGACTGGGAAAATGCCGGGTCGTGCATTATTTCCTCAGCCTCCGACTGTATGTCCGTGTGAAATGCGGCAGCCTTGGAGCTGTCCTGTCCGTAAGAGCAAATTGCGGAGGCAGCCATGGCGCAGAGCGTCAGTATTGCATTTGATGTCTTTCTCATGTCTTTGAAACTAAAACTGCTGATGCGGGCGCAAAAATAATATAAATTATTCTGCTCATGTCAAACGTTTTTCTTTTTATACATATGCAATCGGGACAAAATGCTTATTTTTGTAAGATTTGTGTTTAATTTGTGGCTGCATAAGGCAGAACATGAAAATCTTTGATAGGTATGAAAAAAAGGGTACTTGTTTCCGGCGGGGCCGGATACATCGGCAGCCATGTGACTGTCGAACTTATAGCTGCCGGCTATGAGGTCGTTGTTGCTGACAACATGTCAAATTGCGACATGACATGTTTTGAAGGCGTAAAGAAGATAACTGGGCGTGATGACATCCCGTTCGAGAAAATCGACTGCTGCGATTTTGCTGCCGTGGACAAGCTTTTCTCAGATTATGCTATTGATGCAGTCATTCATTTTGCGGCTTTCAAGGCTGTTGGCGAGTCTGTAGCCGAGCCTCTGAAGTATTACAGGAACAATCTGCTGTCTTTCCTGAATATTCTTGAGGCTGCGAAAAGCCACGGCGGATGCAATGTGCTGTTCTCGTCTTCAGCTACAGTGTATGGGGAGGCGGAAACACTTCCTGTAACTGAAAGCACTCCGCGTATGCCTGCCACCTCTCCTTACGGCAACACAAAGCAGATGTCTGAGGATATTCTCCGGGATATCGTGTTTGCTACCGCCAAATATGACGGCAAGGACGGCCAGTGGCCTGTAAAGGGCATTGCCTTGAGGTATTTCAATCCTATGGGGGCGCACCCGTCTGCTCTGATAGGCGAGCTTCCGCGAGGTGTACCTAACAATCTTGTTCCGTTCATTACGCAGACCGCCATTGGCAAGCGTGAGTGCCTTAGCATATTCGGAAACGACTATCCGACCGAGGACGGTACATGCCTGAGGGATTATATAGACGTTGTTGATCTTGCAAAAGCCCATGTGGCAGCCGTTTCGAGAATGGTTGAGGGAAAGATGAAGGAAGACTATGAGATTTTCAATATCGGAACCGGCCGTCCTGTCTCTGTGTATGAACTGGTAACGGCTTTCGAAAAGGTAAACGGGCTGAAGCTCAATTATAAATTTGCTCCGCGCCGTCCCGGGGATGTCGTGGCAATCTGGGCCGATACGTCTCTGGCCAACAATGAGTTGGGGTGGAAAGCGGAACGTACCTTGGAGCAGACGCTTGCTTCGGCATGGGCATGGGAAAAGCATCTTGCTGAAAATGCCTGACAGGTATCTTGGAAAATGCAGAAAGGGGATGACCAGTTTATTTATGGTCATCCCCTTTCCGTATGAGACCGCCGGTCTCCCGTGTAAGGATTATGCTTCTTTCGAAACGATTGTGCTGAGCTTCTCGCAGAGTGTGTCAATCTTCTCGAACATCTCTTTGGCAAGTCCGTCATAGTAAGCCTTTTTGTTTCCCTCAGGATGGTTTGCCCTGTTCTTGAGGTCATTGTAAAGGTCAACGGCTTCGTCAACTATCTGTGCGATTTCGTCAGTGTCCTTGTGCGGGTTGAGTGCTGTGAAAAGAGCGCAGTCATCAATGAATTCCCCGACGAAGTACTCGATGTCTTTTTTGAAAACTCTAAGGTTCATGTTATTGTAAATTAAGTATTGTTGTGTCAATATCAGAGCGCAAAGGTAATAAAAAATATTGATTCTGCATTAAGCTGCACCGATGTCTTGCACGAATACCATTAATTGCTAACTTTGTCTTTGCTAACCTTTGATTAACGCCTATGAAATGTCATGCCGGAGATATTTTAGTCGCAATCATATTGTCCGTCCTATGTCTGTCATGCGGAAATAATGCCGATACTGCAAGGCGGCTTGATGCAGCCGAAGCCATTATGGACTCTGATTCCGGCGCGGCATTGGATACCCTTGAATCCATTGACGGCTCTGCCTTGGGTTCCCGCCGTCTCCGTGCGCGTCATTCCCTTCTTTATTCTATGGCGCTTGACAAGAACTATGTGGATCTGAAGACGGACAGTATAATAGCGCCGGCAGTTAAATATTATAAAAATCATGGTTCTGCTGATGACAGGTTGAAAGCTTTATACTATCTTGGCCGAGTTCAGTATAATGCCGGCGACTATAACTCAACGATAGTTACATTGACGGAGGCCATCCCTTTGTTTGCACGCTCTTCGGCAACAAGATATTTTTCATTGGTTCATTGCGCTATAGCTGATACATATAACATGTCCTACATGTTCAATGACTGTTATGAAAATTTGGAGATTGCATATTCATACGCCTTGGAATGTCATGATTCGGTATTGGCTGACATTATACGATATCGTAAGGCACAGGCTTTGTTCAACCTCAAGAAATATAATGAAGCGGACAAATTATATGTTTCTGTAATGTCCGACAACCGTATCGGGGATCGGGTAAGGGCAAGAATATTGGCTGATTATGCTTTGTTGCGTTTGACTGCTTTTACTTCAGATACTGATTCTGTATGTAATCTTTATAAGCATGCTTTGGCTTTGTCCGGCGGATTTGATGATATTAATCATTGGGGAGCCTATGCCTATGCTTTGAATGAGTCCGGTGACAGTGCCGCTGCTGAAAATCTCTTTGCACAGATGTCTGAGTCCGGGCCGGATTTTCATCCTTTTTATTGCTCATGGAAAAGTAAGGCTCTGGCAGCGGCTTCAGACTATAAGGGTGCATATTTGCTGTTGTCTGAGAGTTTGTCAGTTCAGGATTCATTAGTCCGTCAGCATATAATGCAGTCGGTTGCCAAATCTCAAGGGGACTTTTTTTCTGCTAAGAACGCAGAATCATATTCTAGAATCAGAGTTCAGCGCATTGTAATTTGTCTTATTGTAATATCATTTATTTTGCTGAGTGTGATTGTGTATTTGCTTTATAATAGAAAAGTTAATGTTTTCAAAGATGAGTATGACAGATTGATTGATATCTATGAGGAGACAAAAAGCCAGTTGAGGGAAGCTGACAAATTTGTCAAATCATATATAGCCACAATCAATGATATGAACAGCGAAATGGTTTGCTTACGGGAGAAGGGACAGGACCTGCTTGCTCTTAGAAAAGAATATGCAAAAATGTACAAGGCCCAGTTTACGTGTATAGGTAATCTTTGTGAAGTATTTCTCAGGTCTAATAATCGCCATGATTCTCTTAATGCTGTGTATGCAAAGGTTTTGGAAATGTTACAAGACATTATTGGAGATGCTTCCAGTCAATGTCACTTTGAAAATATGATAGACAAGACTTTAAATGGTATCATGGCCCGTTTCAGAGCTGATTTCCCCTCATATAGTGAAACTGATTTCCGCTTTGTGTCATATCTTATTGTTGGTTTTGATGCAACTCTGCTTATGATGATTTTCAATATGCCGTCTCAAGCTTCGGTTTATATGAAAAAGTCCAGGATTAAAAAAATGGTGGAACAATCTTCGTCACCATATAAGCAAGATTATCTTACTATGCTTTTCTGATTGTGCTTGAAAAAGTCTAACATGCAATGTTATTCTGATTGTTTGCTAATTAATTGATAATCAATTGGTTTTCGTAATTTTGATCATGGGGTGTTAGGTTGATTTCTAACACGTTGTTTAAAATGTGCCTTGCAGGGCCTTCTGACGCGGTTTTTGTGTAACTGGTCTGTTAGATTTTTTTATTTCATTTTTTGTGGATGTTTAATCTGGTTTAGTAAATTGGGGCAAAACATTAACCACAAACCTTATGAAATACATTCTTACTTTGGGAGCATGTGCCGTGGCACTTTTCTGTTCTGTATCTTTATTTGCAGACGAAGTTGAAAAACAACAAACTGCTACACCGACAATTATAATGATTGTCAAATCCGGAACCTCAATTACAAGAAGTTCAGTCAACGTTCCTTTAGAAGCAGTATATTATCCATCTTTAAGTAATATAGGTGTATCGTTTTGATATGCTGACATCGAGGTTGTAAATCTTACCACGGGTGAGTCATACGTCTGGGGTATCGATGCATGCGCAGGAATGCTGATGTTGCCTATTCCCTATGCTTCCGGTGAGTGGCTTATTTATATGTTTTGTGATAATGGTGACGTTTATACCGGTGAGTTTACGGTTGAATGAAAGGAATAATTGTAGCGCAACAATAAGGAGGCTTCCGAAAATCCTTTTAACAGAGTAGGACTAACTCATTTATAATCTTAAATATGAACAAGCGAAAGTTTCTGTATGCTTATTTGCCATTGCTTTTGACTCTTGCGGCAATTAGTCTGTCTTCAGTTTGTTTTGGTGGATTGAAGCCAAGACCTCCTCAAGACAGTGGCACAGCACCGCAACCACAAACTTGTGAAGAAATGTTTAAAGGCAAAACGATGAATCTGGCTTTGTCTTCAGTGAATCTCAAGTATGATTTATCCAAGTGTTCATATAGTATTCCTGTTTTGCATGAATTGATGGCATATCATTATGAGATTATGGAGCCAAAAGGTTCGATTAGGTATCTTTCTACCATTTTAAATAGGAGGGATGATATGGCAGATCAAGATCGCCAACCGAGCATCAAGGCGACATTTTCAAGTTCGATATGTTCCCAAGCTATAACGAAAACATTCGAACCATATGAGGTCGGAAATTTGGAGGTTAAAAATATTCCTGCTTTCGGTTCTCATTTGGAGAAACTTGTGATGTCAATAAAATCTATAAAAACGGCAACGAACGGGGCTCAATTGTGTTGGGAAGCCAATCTGTCTCTTAACAATCTGGCTGATATTAAAGTTGATGCGGATTCAAAACTTGATTGCGAATGCTCATGGTTTTCGTATGTAAAGACGATAATACGCGATGATAGGATAGGTGTAAGAGAGGTTTATCATGGTGATAATATTACCTTGCAAGAAGTGGCGAATACCGGGATGACATTAAAAAGAGGGGGTAATGTTGAATACATTATATCAGATGATATGCCATGTATCTCTCCTATTCTTGAACAACCGATATGCGCGGAAGGAAGAATTGTTGAAGACCTGCAATGGGATGCTCCGTTATTATTAGAAATTAAAGAATGATGAAAACGAATATGAAATATTTCAGTATCTTGGTACTTATGATTTGTCTGCTGTCATGTGCGGGTGACGATAAGTTTGTTTTGAAAGATTGTGGTATATCGTCTTATGTTGGTGATATTGAAGTAATACGATCTGACAATAGCTTTTTTAATGAAATTAAGAAAGATACTATAATTGCGGATGATTTGGGTAAATATCTGTCTTATAGCTTCTATACGGACTATATCGCCGGAATATCTTCTATACGTGAGAATCCGTTAAAAAATGAGTTTGTATATGGATTTTCAACTCCACTCGGTGGAAATATTATGACAAGGTCGGGGTGTGGCGATAACAATACTTTTGCTGTAAGTGTTAATTATATTGACTTGACGACAGATGTTACTACTAAAACAGGTGAAGAAATTCACTTTAAGCCTCTCTTTGGAGATAAAGTACATTATCGCATTTCCAATAAATCAGTAAACACGAGAAGTGAACTGCCTGAGCCGATTGAAATTGATATGTATGTTCCAGAGCTGATAAATATTACTTTCCCGTTGGTAGAAAGAGAGGAAGATTTTTATCCGTTATGTCTGTACAATAGTTTTATGATAAGATGGAATGCGGATATTAAGAATGAAAATGGGGTTCTTGTCGTGGTTGAATGGCATGGCTCAATGGTGTTTGGTGAAGATAATGAAAATGCTTATGTCAGATGTATAGACCTTGTTGTAGATTCCGGCGAGACTTTTATTAATCCAGCCATGTTTAAGGATATACCGGATACGGCATTATGTACATTGACGATTTTGCGTGGAAATGTTGAAAATATTCTTGCTGGTGATGTGTCATATAAATTAGTTGGTTCGACATGTGATTCAATGCAGTTTGTTTTGATAAAAAATGTTGTAAGAAATGAAAAGTAGATTTGTATTGATTTCGGTTGTGGCAATTCTTTTATTCCCGATGTCAACTCTCGCCCAGGGTAGATTTTCACTGAAAGCCGGCGGCGGAATCGCCGTCTATGGCTCTGAAGAGAAGATCGGAGGTCTGAAAGTAGGGCATTCTATGATTACCGAGGCTACATATAGTGTTACCAATTGGTTCTCAGCAGGTCTGAATGTTCATATGGCGATGTGCAATACAGGCAATGAACACCATATTTCTGAAACAGGGGCGAGTCTTCGTGGGTTGTTCCGCCCTTTCCCGAAGAAGTTCCGTTGGTTGGAGCTCGGAGTCGGCCTGACCGGAATGTATTGTGTTTATAACACCGACTATGTTGTCGACAAGCAGGATTACCTTAATTGCTATCACAACAGCAACCGGACTTTCGGTTCCGTCGGCATAGATTTTCCGGTGCGTTTATACGTCATAGACAGTTCGCGTTTTCAATTGATGTTCTATTATGATTTCAAGACTTTGATAAATAGAAGTTACTATCTGAACAACTCAAACGGCGGTGTCATGTTCGGCGTTAAGTTCTGATGTTGCTCTCTAATACTTTCAAATGTTGTATCAGTGCGATTGTTTCGGCAATCGCATTGTATTATGCTTTTGATGTATATCGTGTTGGATGGTTTTTTGCCATTCTTTCATTTGTTATTCTGTTCAATGCCATTGGGAAAACCAAAGGCATATTTCAAAGGATGTCGTGCGTGTTATTGTATCTGATAGTTTTCGTCACGCTTCAGTACTCCTTTTTATTGCATGTCAGTATCAGGCATGAACAGTTAGCTTTTTTGATGTTGTTTATAGTAGTGGCAGTTTATTTGGCCCCTATGTTGTTTTGGATCATATTCCCGTTGTCTTATCCAGTAGAAAGTTTTGCCTGTATTTTTTTGATATCGGAATACGTATTCGCCAAATCAGCAATAGGCAATCAAATGTTTCAATTGGGTATAGCGTTTGTTGATTTTGGCCTTTTAAAATGGGGATATGCGTTTGTCGGCCCTTGGGGGCTTAGTGCTGTGGGAATTCTGTTGTCATACCTGCTTTATAAATTGTTGTTTAGCTCGTGTTTTTCGGTATTTGTTGCAGTTGTCTTTATTTTGTGTATTGCATCGCATGTGGAACTTTACTCTGAAAGAGCTAATGAATCCCGAAGTATTTGTGTCTCGGTCTGTTGTTTGGATAATGTCTCGGAGATTGAATCTGTTTTATTTGAAACGGATTGTTCAGCAGATTATGTGGTACTGCCGGAAGCGATGTTGTCTGTTCCGGAAGATGCGTTGGCAATAAATCCGTTTATGACACAATTGTATAGAAGATCCCGTTTGTATGGAACAACTTACGTGTCAGGTTTTTATACTTATTCTAATGGCAAGACAAATAATGCGGCTGTTGTGAGTAATTATGAAATTGAGTTTTTAAGAAGCAAGAAAATTTTGGTTCCTTTTGCTGAGTATATTCCTTGTGAAAAACTGATAAAGAAAAGTGATTTTATAATGTCTCATTTGCCGTCGCCACTTATGCGTGGCGTTGGCTCGGATTGTTTTAATGATGGTGTTGCGTGTTTTGCTCCCCTGATTTGTTTTGAGGCGCTATTCAGTAACTATATAGCACATTTGTGCAGAGTGGGCGCCGAAGTGTTTTTCGTGTCTTCAAGCAATCTATTAATAGATTCGGAACATATTGAAAAAATCAGTCACAAGATAATGCAGATGAATTCTCTTGTGACAAGAAGGAGTTTTGCCCGCTCTTCTGAACATGGTATATCTTGTATTGTTTCTGATGGTGGTGCTGTTGAAGTAAAGCCGTCTTGTTCAAAAGCAATGATTACATGCAATGTCATTTTGAATGATGAACTGACGTTATATTCGTCTTATGATATTATTATTGACAGTTTATATTATATCTTGAATCTTTTGATGTTGTTTTTAGTCTCCTTGAAGAGCAAGCAACGTGCATTGGTGATTAACTGATAGCTTGTATTGTTGTTTATGCGTGTCCACAAAAGTTGTGGACGGTTTATATAATAAATACAAAATTATGATTTAATTATGTCGCGACATGTGAAAATGATTAGCTATGAATTCGGAAACAATTGTTAGTATCTCTTATTCCTGTTGTCTGCAATCAGGTCGATAAGAAATTGGGATGAAATTTCTTTTTTCCTTCCGCCGTTATTCAAACCTGAAATGTATGATATCAAGAAGACAAGAATTGTGACTTTGACACTTTTTGTGTCTTGATGGCTGGAGTCATTGTCATGGATCTTATGACTTTAGAGAGTCAAATGTTGCTTATTATGCTCTCTGGTATGATTATATGGCCATGCCTCATTCTGTTCTGTCGGAAATAATGAGCCGTAATCTGTATGAAGCAAAGGGTCATGACATGTCTTTCCGTTAAGGAAATGCGTAATTATTGCGTGCCGGATGTGCGGCGAAAGAATATTTTTTTTATATTTGAGCAAAGGTTCAGATAACACCTGAAAAGTTGCGCATTTCCTTTTTATAATTTAAAATATCATGACTATGAAAAAGTTTGTCTTTTCGGCCGTGGCATTGCTGTTCTGCTGTGCTGCCGCCGTGGCTCAGGAGAAGCAACAGGGAAAACGTACGATTGATGAGTATTTTTATCAATCGGTAGAGTTTGCTGTTTCCGACGGATTCAAAAAAGAGGATCTCAGCGTGTTTGACTTGGGGGTACGTCTTGGCTGGCGTATTGACAGGAACTGGGCCTTGTTCGTGCCTGCTGACATGTCACTGATACTTTATAACCGTACTACTACACGCAACTATAGCTCGGATGTGCTTCTCGGACTTGGCGCTGCACGCCGCTTTTTCCTTCAGTCAGGTGATGTAATCGAATTGAGTGCGCAATGCAACTCTACCTTTGCCCCGACTCTGGTGCATTATCTTAAGCCGTCCGTCATGGTGAGGTATAGCCTGAGCAACAGGGATAATCCGCGCTTTTATGCCGGTTTGGGCGGCCAGTGGATACATCCTTACCGCAATTTGGCGCCAGACCGTGTTCTGCTCACAGTGTCGCTTGGAGTCTGGTTCCTGTAAAATCTTTATGAAGCTTGCTGGTCCGGCCTATTCTTCCTGGAGGAAGTAGGCCGGGCTTTTTATTACGGGCGTGATGCCTTCTCCTGTCCATGAGAACAGTCTTTGGGCTTTTATGAGGCGGTATGAGTTGTCATAGTAGTCTTCCTCTCCCGGTATCAATGAGCTGATTCTCACGAAGTGTGACGAGTGGATGAATTTTCCGTACCCAAGATAGATGCCCACATGGGTGATGCTCCCTTTTTTGAAAAAAGTTTCGGGAGTGCCGAAGAATATAAGGTCTCCTGGCTTGAGGTGCTTGATTCTCTTTAGCATCTCCGCTTTAATCTTGTTCGAGTCAGGTGTCACTGCGTGGTCAGCCTGCATTATGATTTCTCTTCCGATTGCAGCCTGCTGTGAGGCATTTCGGGGAATCAGCCTGCCGTTCATGAACCATACCAGTCTTGTGAAGCCGCTGCAGTCCACTCCTTTGCTTGATGCTCCTCCCCATAGATAAGGTACTCCAAGCAGGCTTTTGGCTGTCGCTATTATGGCCTCTGAGCTTTCTTTCGTTCTGAAGGCCTGTGCCCAGGAAGTGAAGTCGGCAAGGTCGCTTTCCGGAGTCCAGCCCTTGGTGCCAGAAGGAAGCATGACTTCTGCCCAGCCTTTTTTGATTGACGGCTTTGGATTTTTGCCCTCTGTCATCACGATGCGCACGAGATCTCCCGCTGAAAGGTCGCAAATCTGTTCGGAATTTGCTGATGCACCGCGCCTTACGCTGCTGTGGAGCGAGGTGCAGATGTATTTTGGTGCGGCGATGTATGCTGCCAGCCTGTCATGTTTCATTTCTGTCAGGCCAAGTTCGGTGCACCATGCGCTGTAAGGTTCCGGTGTTGTCACCTGCCTCCAGTAGCCTTTTTCGCCAGTGATCTCCACGACGGTTCCCATGAGTGCCTGTGTTCCCATCTCTGCCGTGTAGTCCGGTTCTTCTCTGAGGTTGACTTCCGACAGTCCCGTCACTGCCATCCTTTTTGTCTGTGCTGATGCCGTTACGGTTGCCGTTACAGCCATTGCGGCAATGATTATTGTGATTTTCTTTTTCATGTTTTTGCCTATTTTTCTCCTGCTTTGCGATTCTGTTTATGTCTCATGCCATTTCTCACGCCGCATCCTTGCAAAAATATGGATTTTTTCCGAAAGTCAGGCTATGCCGGTCGGATGAAAAAGTGTGCTGAACTGACTTTTCCCGAAATATGATTAAATTTGCAAGATATGCAAAGTGATTTTCAGAAAATGGGCTTTCCTGAGGGGAAGCGGTATAATTCCTTTGTGGGGTACTTCCGCAAGAAGTATGGTGAGCGTCTTCAGAAAATTGTGATAGACGCCGGATTCACATGTCCCAACAGGGATGGTCTTGTAGGCCGTGGGGGCTGTACGTACTGTGACAACGCTGCGTTCCACCCATCATACAGCACTGCGGGCAAAAGTCTCGCAAGGCAGATTGACGAGGGGATTGAGTTCCATAAGGTGCGCTACCGCAATACAGAGCACTATCTTGCCTATTTCCAGTCATTCTCAAATACATACGCTCCATTGGAGCGCTTGAAGGAATTGTACCTTGAAGCTCTCGCGCATCCTGATGTGGTCGGCATCGTGATAGGGACAAGGCCTGACTGCGTGGATGAGGGGAAATTGGATTTCTTGGCTGACCTGACGCAGGGCAAGGTGCTGACGGACTGGAGCAGGACTCTTGCCGGCTGGGCTGATGATGGAAGTCACAGGCTTATGCGCACGGCTCCGATTGTGATAGTGGAATATGGGATAGAGTCATGCTATGATACGACTCTCAGCCGCATAAACCGCGGCCATGATTTTGCGGCGGTAAGGCATGCTGTCGGGATGACTGCTGAGCGCGGAATCGACATGGGCGCCCATTTCATCCTCGGGCTTCCGGGGGAGAGCCGTGAAATGATGCTTGAGGAATGCGGGCTGATAAATGAGCTGCCGCTTCTTTCCGCCAAATTCCATCAGCTCCAGATTGTCAAGGGAACCAGGATGGAAAAGGAATTTGCCGAGTGTCCCGGTGATTTTGAGCGCTTTGCTCTTGATGAATATATTGATTTTTTCATAGACATGCTTGAAAGGCTGAGGCCAGGACTTTTTATCGAGAGGTTTGCCGGAGAGGTCCCCCCGCGTTTTGTCAACGAGACCCCATGGGGGCTTATACGCAATGCCGAACTTTTGAGGCTGCTTGACACAAGGCTTGCCCAACGTGACACATTTCAGGGACGTCTTGTGCATTAACTTGCAATTTGATTGCGAAAACAGCTTTTTATCACACGTATTTTCAATCTTTTTGGTTATATTTGCCAAATTTTATTTCGAGATGCAGACTTTTGTAAATTCACAGATTGCCGAAGGACTTACCTTCGATGACGTTTTGCTGATTCCTGCACGTTCTGAGGTTTTGCCGAGAAGTGTGGATGTCTCTACAAGATTCACTAAAGAAATCTCTCTTAAGACCCCTGTCGTCTCTGCTGCAATGGACACTGTGACCGAAGCTGAGCTGGCCATAGCCATGGCTCGTGCCGGCGGTATCGGTGTCATACACAAGAACATGACGATAGAGGAGCAGATGAATCAGGTGCGCCGTGTCAAAAGGGCGGAGAACGGTATGATTTATGACCCTGTCACTATCCGTCCTGAGGCTACAGTCGGTGAAGTTCTCGGAATGATGGCAACTCACCATATCGGCGGCATTCCTGTCGTGGATGCTAATGGCTTCCTTATCGGAATCGTTACCAACAGGGATCTCCGTTTCCAGGACAATCCGAGGATTCCTGTTTCACAGATAATGACATCATCAAACCTTGTGACTGCACAGAAAGGCATCAGCCTGACAGGGGCGACGGATATTCTGCGCCAGCACAAGATTGAGAAGCTTCCGGTGGTTGATGCTGACGGAAAGCTTGTGGGACTGATTACCTACAAGGACCTTATGAAAATCAAGGACAATCCGATTGCGTCAAAGGATTCCAAGGGCCGTCTTCTTGTGGCAGCTGCCGTAGGAGTGAAGGCTGACACTGTGGAGCGTATCGGAATGCTTGCTGACGCGGGTGCCGATGCTGTCGTGATTGATACGGCGCACGGGCATTCGGTCGGAGTACTTGAAGTCATCAAAAAGGCTTGTGACGCGTTCCCTGATATGCAGATAGTTGCAGGAAATGTCGCTACCGGAGAAGGCGCGAAAGCCCTTGCCGATGCAGGCGTAAGTGCCGTGAAGGTCGGTATCGGACCAGGCTCAATCTGTACCACTCGCGTGATTGCCGGTGTCGGAATGCCTCAGCTCTCTGCTGTTATGATGGCTTCCGAGGCTCTCAAGGGTACAGGAATACCTGTCATTGCAGATGGCGGTATCCGCTATTCCGGCGATGTCGTTAAGGCTCTTGCTGCCGGTGCAAGCACAATCATGGCCGGCTCGCTCTTTGCCGGAGTCGAGGAATCACCGGGAGAGACAATCATCCTTAACGGAAGGAAATTCAAGTCTTACCGCGGCATGGGCTCTCTTGAAGCCATGCAGCAGGGATCAAAAGACCGCTATTTCCAGGATATGGAAGAAGATATCAAGAAGCTCGTTCCTGAAGGAATCGTGGCTCAGGTGCCTTACAAGGGTACTCTGTCAGAGGTTGTTTACCAGCTTGTCGGCGGTCTGCGTGCAGGTATGGGCTACGTCGGTGCAAATGATATCGAGTCGCTGCGCAATGCCAAGTTCGTGCGCATCACCAACGCAGGCTATATTGAGGGACACCCGCATGATGTGACAATTACAAGGGAGTCGCCTAACTATTCGAGATAATCGCTGATGAAGCGGGTCATATATTATATGGTTCTGGGAGTCGTCCTGCCGGCATTTGTGTCGTGCAGGGCGATTTCGGACTTTTTCGGCAATGACCCGGCTGTAGCGGCGGTAGGGAAGAGCAAGCTGCGCTTGAGTGAGCTTAGGAGCGTAATTCCGGACGGGATTGCTCCAGAGGACAGTGCACGTCTTGCCGCCCAGTATATGAAAACATGGGCTTTGGACAAGGTCTTTCTGGAGATTGCGCAGAAACAGCTGTCCAAGTCAGAGAAAGATGTCGCCAGGGAACTGGAGGACTATAGGACTTCCCTGCTCAAATACAGGTATGAGCAGCTTTATGTCAACGAGAGGCTTGACACTTCTGTGGCTGAGGAGGATGTTCTCAGTTATTATGAGAGGTTTCCGGAGAAATTCGTTCTTCAAAGGCCTGTCGTGAAGGCAAGATTCATGAGCATTCCTTCTGAATCGCCGCTTCTCAAGCCGATAAAGGACAGGATGTGCTCTTCTGAGGCCGGGGATGTGATGGCTGCGGACAGCATGGCTTTTTCTGCGGCTTTCAAGTTCACCACGTGGAATGACGAGTGGATTGACATCGCTGAGCTTGCCTGGGAGTTCGGACCGGAATATGCTTCTGTCATGGCTTCGGTAAAGCCGGGCTGGATAGAGAGGACTGACACGTCAGGTGTGACCAATGTCGCCTATGTGTCGAATGTGACGGAGGCCGGCAGGTGTGCTCCGATTGAATTCAGCACACCGCTAATAAAGGATATGATAATTAGTGCACGCAAGCAGGGCCTGATTTCAGACTTGGAACGGGATTTGCTCAATAATGCGCGCGAAAATGGACAATTTGTAATATTATAGTGATATGAATATTCTCTGCATCAAGAGATTGGCGGTAGCGTCGGCTTTGTTTGCCATGTCGTTTGCCGCATCGGCACAGAAATATCCTGACGGAATAATCGACAAGACTGTCGCCGTGGTAGGAAACGAGATGATCATGATTTCGCAGCTCGAGGAAGAGGTGCAGATGATGAGGGCATACGGAATGATGTCTGACAGGACCGGACGATGCGAGATTCTGGAGCAGATGATGTCCGCAAAGCTTTTTCTCATGCAGGCGAGACTCGATTCCATCGCAGTCAATGCCGATATGGTAGAAGGTGAGCTGCGCAACAGGATAGACATGCTCCGCAGCAACTATGGAGGTGACGAGGAGGTCGAGAGACAATTCGGAAAGCCTATCTACAAGCTCAGGCAGGAGTGGAGGGAGGCAATCCAGGACCAGACTCTCCAGCAGCAGATGCAGAGCGAAATCGCAAACAAGATTCCGGAGCTTACTCCTTATGATGTGGAGAAGTATCTTGAATCCGTGGAGCCGGAGGACCTTCCGGTCGTGCCGGTGATGTACCAGCTGAGCCAGATATGCATATATCCTGACAGGGAAGCTGCTGACATTGCTGTAAAGGAGCGTCTTCTTGCCATACGTGAGCGTATCATAAACGGTGAGAAATTCTCTACCCTTGCCCGCATCTATTCTCAGGATCCGGGCAGCGCAAGAAAGGGAGGTGAGCTTGGAATGGCCTCGAAGTCCATCTTCTGGCCTGCATTCTCTGATGCGGCGATGTCTCTCAAGCCAGGTATCGTGTCACAGATAGTGGAGACGCCGGACGGTTTTCATCTCATTGAGGTGCTGGACAAGAAGGGGGACATGTTCAATGCGCGTCATATTCTTCTCAAGCCGGAATATACTTCCGAGGACCGTGAAAATGGCTTCAGGGTGCTTGACAGCCTTAAGACCGAGCTTGCCAACGGGGCTGTGACATTCGCTCTTGCGGCAAGGTTTTATTCTGAAGACCCGGCTACGAGGACCAACGGCGGCCAGATGGCAGACCCTAATACCGGGTCGTCATATTTTGAGATTGACCAGCTCAAGCCGCAGGATTATGCCGCCATCAAAGAGCTTAAGGAGGGAGAGATTTCAGAGCCTTTCCAGTCGCTCGACAATGAGGGGCGCAGCGGCAACACGGTGTATAAGATAATCAAGGTCGATAAGATACTTCCTGCGCACCCGGCAACTTTTGCCAGCGACTATGCCCTTTTGATGAAGGCCGCCAAGGAGAAGATGCAGATGGATGCCATAAGCAAATTCATCGACTCTAAGATAAAGAGCACCTATATCGTCATTGACCCTCTGTTCAAGGACTGTGTATTTGAACGCGAGGGCTGGTATGAGAAAATCCGCAAGTAGGTCTGTCGCCTATGAGGTCGTTTAAGGGACTTGCAGCAATTATCTTGGCTTACGTGCTCTGCCTTTCGTTAGTTTCACGGGGGCAGGCGCGTGGTGGTGACGGACGTGAAGGTACGCAGGACAGCCTTGTCGTTCTGCTGAGCGCAAAGTCCGCGCAGATGCTTGACATTGACGGGGTGAGCTACAGGAAAGTTGTCGGTCCGGCACGCTTTCTTCATAACGGCACTTTCCTTCTTTGTGACACTGCCCTGTGGAATGTGGATACGAAAGTCATTGATGCATGGGGAAATGTCAGCATTCTCCAGGATGAGACGGTGCTGACAAGCGACAAGCTTACTTATCTGGTAGATGACAATCTTGCGCAGTTCCGCGGTTCTGTTGTGGAGCTGACGGACAAGGACCACAATACGTTGAGGACTCGCCATCTTGACTATGACACAGCGGATTCCGTGGCTGTTTTTCAGGGCGGAGGCGCAATGAGGGACAAGGATGGGCAGATTATAGAGAGCATGCGCGGCACGTATGACTCGAAGATAAATACGTTTGTCTTTACTGATGATGTGAACATGTTCACCGATTCTGTTTTCGTCAAGACCATTTCGCTCAAATACGAATCTGACATTAATTTGGCTACTTTCGGACGTGCCACCGATGTATGGAAAGACGAGAATATGCTGTCTTCCGGCAACGGCTGGTATGACCGCTCGCGGGAAGTGTTCTTTTTCTCTGAGCGGGTGCATGTGATGTCTGAAGAACAGGAGGGATGGTGCGACAGCTTGTTCTTCTGGAGGAATACGGCTGATGTCGAGATGCTTGGAAATGCCCAGATTACCGATACTACAAGAAATGTATTCGGGCTTGCCGGACGCATACAGTATTTTGATTCTTCTTCCAAGGTTACGATGACGCGCAAGCCGGCTGTGATTTCGCAGACCGATTCGGGAAATGGTGCTGTGGATACTGTCTATCTTGGCGCGAATAAACTGGTCTATTATACTCTCAGGATGTGTGATGTTGACAGCATGGATGTAGTGGCTGCTGCAAAACGTCTTGAGGACCTTAAGGTGGATCCGGTCGGAACTTTCAGGAAGAAGGCTGCAGAAGAGGCCGCAAAGGCTGCGGCGGAAGCTGCGAAAGACGACCCTAATTATCGTCCGGCTTCTTCACCGTCATCCGGCAAGGCAACCGATAAGACATCCCTCAGGCAGGCAGGCAAGGCTGAAGGTAAACAGTCAGGTGCTCCGGTCTCTGAGGCAAAGCCCTCCGATAAGGATTCTGTGATGCCATCTGATTCATTGGCGATGCCTGGCGATACGCTCGGAACGGCTGATTCGCTTTCTTCTGCAGGATTCCATGTTGAGCCGGTTGTGGAAGTCAAGGAACCGGAAGATACGTCAAAAGTAGGATTCCTGGAGGCAATCAGCAATGTTAAGATATACAAGAAGGACATGCAGGTGTCTTGTGATTCTCTTGTTTACAGCGACCTTGACTCTCTCGCGCAGTTCTTCCGTGACCCTATAATATGGCAGGATGCCAACAGGCAATATACGGCTGACAGCATATATGTGTCGGTAAGCGGAGGGACTATGGACAAGGCGATGCTGATGTCAGACGCTTTCATAACCATACAGGAAGATTCTCTTCATTTCGACCAGATAAAGGGTACTGAGATGATGGCCTATTTTGACGGGAACGGGGGCCTGCGCCGATTTGACGTGCTCGGAGGAGCGTCTGCCCTGTTCTATATAGAAGAGAATGACGCGCTTGCCACGGTCAACAAGACTGATTCGAAGATGCTTTCAGCCACTTTCAAGGATGGCGAGCTTCAGAGGATATATTATTTCGAGGAAGCCAAGAATGACGGATATCCTGTCGTAAGGCTTTCACGTGAGGAACGTCAGCTCAAGGGATTCAGGTGGGATGCTGCAAAACGTCCTGCAGACCGCAGCTCAGTCACTCCGCTGTCATTGAGATCGAGCGAGAGAAAACGTTATGCGGCCCGCCCGAGAGCCAGCTTCATGCAGACAGACATCTATTTCCCGGGATACATGAACGATGTTTACAGGCAGATTCAGGTACGTGATTCTTTGCGCAAAATAAGGGAGGCGGAAAGATTGGCTGCCGAAAGGGAGGCCGCTGCCCGGGAGCGCCTTGACAGTATTGCGAGGGCAGACAGCCTGGCCATGGCGGATTCGCTTTCTTCCGGAATCGGAAAGGATGTAGCGGACTCTCTGAATGTGCGGCAGGGCAGTGACAGCTTGGCTGTTTCAGACACTGCGGCTTCTGTAAAAGTCTTGAGTGCAAAGGAACAGAAGGCTGAGGATAAGGCTCTGAAGAAAAAGCTCAGACAGGAAGCACAGGAGGCGAAATGGAAGAAGCTTGACGAGCGTGATGCGGAAAAAGCACGTGTCAAGGAGGAAAAACGTCTTGCCAAGGAACGCAAACGTAAGAGGAAAGCCCTGCAGGATGCCGCAAGACAGGCGGAGAAAGATGCCCGCACAATAGAAAAATACCGCATGAAATATGAACGGCAGAAAGCCCGTGAGGACGCCCGGGCAGCAAAAAATCAAGTGCTGCTTTCCAACAGATGAATTAATTATGCCGTGTCAAAATGAAAGAGGCCTGCCATAAATTCCGGCAGGCCTCTTTCATTTATTGGGCAAGTGCTGTTTTATCTGATATAGCTCGTAAGGAGTTTCAGGTTGCCATCCGGAGTGAATGTCACTGAGCCTGTGCATGCGGGCACGAGGACGGTCTCACCTTGGCGGAGACTTACGGTATTGCCCTCTGAGTCTGTCAGTGAGCCTTTGCCTTCTGTGCAGATTACTATCAGGAAAGAATCCAGGGATTTCACTTCCTTGGTGACAGGCTTGTCAAGGTCATAGAGGGAAGTCGTGAAATACTCACAAGACACAATCTCGTTTTCCTCATTCTGCTTCTCGGCATATGCTGTCTTATAGTCAGGAAGGACTGTGTAGTCGATGGCTGCCTTTGACAGTTCTGTATGAAGCTCGCGCGGCTTTCCGTCAAGTCCCTTGCGTCCGAAATCGTAAATCCTGTACGTGATGTCAGATGTCTGCTGGATTTCAGCGATGAAGCAGCCGCTTCCGATGCTGTGGATACGTCCGGCAGGAAGGAAGAACACATCACCGGCCTTTACATTGTAGTCATGCAGTACCTCTGTCACAGTGTTGTCATCTACTTTAGAAGCATATTCCTCTGGAGTGATGTTCTTTGTCAGACCTGACATGAGGTGGGCTTTCTCGTCAGCCTGAACGACATACCACATCTCTGTCTTGCCTTTCGAGCCGTTGTGCCTTTCAGCTGCGAGCTTGTCATCAGGATGTACCTGGATGGAAAGGTCGTCACGCGCATCAATGAATTTGACCAGGAGAGGGAACTCCGTTCCGGTCTTTTCATATACTTTCTGGCCGAGCAGCTCGCCTTTGTATTCCGCTGCAAGATCAGCCACAGTCTTGCCGGCGAGTTCTCCCTCAGCTACGACAGATTCGTTACCCTTTACACCTGACAGCTCCCAGCTCTCTCCTATGTTATGCTGGTCTGTCTCCACACCCTTGAAAGGCGCGATTTTTTCACCGCCCCATACGACGGATTTGAATATTGTCTTGAATTTTAATGGATACATATCTTTTTAATGGTTTGGCCTTTGCGGGCCGTTGGAATCTACTGCTTGTCAAGCTGGTTAAGCGCGAAGGTGTATGCTCCGACAGAAATGGCCTTGCTGGCTCCCATTTTCGAGATGGCCACTCCGATGCGCTTCTGAGGGTCATAGATTACCTCAATGTCGCTTCCGAAAATCTTGAGTCTCCTCTGCTCTCCGCGTGCGAACTCTGCGAACTCCTCCTCATTGTCCAGGTCATAGACCTTCATCTGCACCCTGTCAAGCTGGTCGCCCGAAAGCGTGCCTATCTTGCTTCTGAGTGAGGCAAGGAGCGACGGCATTATATACTTGCGTGCCGCTGTGATTCCTCCTCCGATTACGATGAGACCGTCAGTAAGCGTCACGGCCGTAGCCATTGCGTCTCCGGCGACCTCTCCCATCTCGGCAAAAGCTTTCTTGGCAGCTTCAGCATCTCCGGTCCTTATGCCTTCAGCCACATCAAATATGTCCTTAGGCTCAAGACCATGGTCAGGGTTGCCGGAAAGTTCACCATAAACTCTCTTTACAGCTCTGACAGCTACTCCTTCCTCCACGATAACGTTCTGGTTCTTCTTATGCGGCAGGCAGAATGTCTCCACGCATGAATTGTCTCCGCGGTTAAGCTCCCCGTTGACAATCATTCCGATACCGAAACCTGTTCCGAAAGTATAGCCGAGCATGTTCTTGTAGCGTTTTGCACTGCCGGCCATCTCCAGCTTCTCGTTTATCTCCGGAAGAACACCTCCGAGGGCCTCGCCGTAAGCAAAGAGGTCTCCGTCATTGTTGATGAAGACCGGAATGCCGAACTTCTTCCTGAGGAACGGTCCGAGGGCGACTCCGTCCCTGAAAGAAGGGAAATTCGGAAGGTAGCCTCCGATGATTCCGTTAGGGTAGTCCGCAGGTCCGGGGAACGCGAAACTGATTGCAACCGGCTTTTCGCCAAGCCTGTTTATGATTTCCTGGAAACCGTTGACCATTGTGCTGAGACACTGCTCAAGGTCGTGCGAGTTTGACGGAAGAGTGAGAGGATTCACTATGAATTCACCGCCTCTCATTGCTCCGAATACCATGTTTGTTCCTCCTGCATCGAGAGTCAGGACGATACGCTGGTCTGTTTTGTAATGTGTCATGATTATGTCAGTTTATTTGCATTCGAAATGTAGTGTCCCGCCTTCTGTGAGGCTCTTGTGGCTGATGCGGTATTTCCCGAAATTCTTGCCCGAGAGGCTGATGCGGGAAATGCGCTTTCCGCCGTCCTTTGTTATGACAATCTTGTCATGTCCTGCGCAGATTGAAGGGTCAATGCTTATTTCAATCTTGTCAAAGCGCGGTGTAGTGAGCATGTATGCCGGCTCGCCCGGGCAGTCAGGATAGAAGCCCATCATTGAGAATACGGCCCATGCTGACATGGTTCCCGTGTCGTCATTGCCAGGAATACCGTCCGGAAGTGTCGTGTAATGCTTGTCAAGCAGCTTGTCAACAAGCTCCTGCGTGCGCCATTCCTCTCCCTTGAAGTAGCTGAAAAGATATGGATAGGCAATGTCCGGCTCATTCGCCGGGTCGTAAAGCCCCTCTTCAAACACTTTCGCCAATTTGTTCACGAAAGCCTTGCGTCCGCCCATCAGTTTTGCAAGACCCGCAATGTCATGCGGCACATAGAAAGTATAATTCCATGCGCTTCCTTCGTGGAATCCAGGTACAGGCTCGAAATTCTCTCCCTGGCGCGGGTCGAAAGGAGCGAGGAACTTGCCGTCCATGGTTATTGGACGGAATGTGCCGGATTCTGTGCTGTAATAATGCTTGTATCCTAGAGAACGCTGCCTGAACAGTTCCGCATCCTCCGGTTTGCCGAGGTCTGACGCCAGAAGTGACAGGGCATGGTCTGCGATATAGTATTCCAACGCATGTGAGACTGAATTGTCTCCCGACAGGTCGGCTGCGTAGAATCCGAGCGGAACATATCCTTTTTCGATGTACGGGTCAATGTCCGGACGCATCAGATTGTCCTTTCCAGGAGTGTCTGCGGACTTGATGAAAGCCTCATATGCTTTGCTGATGTCAAAATCACGCAGGCCCTTGAGCCATGTGTCGGCTATCACAGGGATTGCTGGGTCTCCTTCCATGGTGAAAGTCTCCCTTCCGTAAAGCTCCCATTTCGGCATCCATCCCCAGTCGTCATATATTCCTATCATCGAGCGCACCATGTCGCGCTGCCTTTCCGGATATACGAGCGTCATGAGCTGGTGGAGATTGCGGTAAGTGTCCCAGAGAGAGAATACTGTATATCTGTTTTCTCCTTCAGGTACGCGTCCTGTTCCGTCGTTCTCTGCCTTAGGATATTCACCGTTCACATCGTTGAGGATATTAGGGTGTATCAGCGTATGGTAAAGGGCGGTGTAGAAGACCTCCTTGTCTTTCCTGGTGCCTCCCTCAACCTTTATTCGTGACAAGTCCGCCTCCCATTTTGCGGCTGCCTGGGCACGTACCTTGTCGAAGCCGAAATCCGGCTGTTCCGCCTCAAGGTTCTCCCATGCATTCTTGCAGCTTACGAAAGAGACGCCCATCTGAAGCTCAATCTGCTCGCCTTCCTCAGTGTCGAAAGAGAACCAGTAGCCGAGCTGGTTGCCGGCAAGTTCCCTTCCGTAACGGGTGTATATCTTGTATTTGCCGTTGTCCGGAGTCCATTCAGCTTCAACTCCCGTCATCTTTGGCTGCTTCTTCCAGAATCCGCTCTCAGACGGCTTGCGGTTTACACGGATTGCAAAGTAAACCGGAAACACTGCCTGCGGGTTATAGCAGAAAGTGCCTGCGAGCCTCATTCCCTCAATCTCGGTGTCGCTTACTTTCCTGACCCATGCGCCTGTCTCATTAGTGAGTCCTTCGCCGAGGTTTACCAGAATGTTGCCCCTGCCGGCAGGGAAGGTGTAGCGCTCTGCTGATGTGCGTGTCGTGGCGCTGGCTTCCGCCTTTATGCCGTAAGCCGTCAGTTCGCAGCTGTAATATCCCGGCTCGGCATGTTCGGCAGTATATTCTGATCCATGTATATGGTGGTCAGGATAAATGGCTCCTGTCGTAGGCATCGTAAGCACCACTCCAAGTTCAGGGCATCCCACTCCGCTGAGGTTCACATGAGAGAATCCTGTGAAGAACTTGTTTTCAAAGCAATAAGGAGTTGACCACCACCTGCTGTCCTTGTCATAGACATTAAGGTCCGAGCCCATCACGTTGAATGGAGTTACGGACATCATGCCGTTAGGACAGATTGCGCCCGGGTTGGTCGTACCGAAATTGGTAGTGCCGACAAACGGATTCACGTAATCTGTGACTTTGTCTGAAGCACTTGCTGCAACTGCAATCATGCAGGTGAGCAGTGTGGCAAATGTTCTTGTTTTTCGTGTCATGGATTATGTTTTTCAGTATTACGGCTGCTCCGCGGACGAGGGCATGGCCCGGTCATTCGCAAAGCAGCCGTAAACATTATTGGAATTTTAGAGAATGCTTGTCTTCTTCGTGAACTCGATGATTTCATCGACATATCCGAATGCAAGTCCCACCACAGTGTCGGCGCATCCGTAATATACGGCAACGCGTCCTGTCTGAGGGTCGTGCAGAGATGCACAAGGGAAAGTCACGTTAGGCACGTCGCCGGTGCATTCATACAAAGTCTCAGGATGAAGCAGGTATGGACCTGTACGGGCAAGCACTTTCCAAGGCTGCTCCAGGTCGAGAAGTGCCGCTCCGAATGAGTAGTTGTATCCCTGGCAGGTGTGGTGTACGCCGTGGTAGAACATGAGCCAGCCTTCTGAAGTCTCGATAGGGACAGGGCCAGCACCTATCTTGCAGCACTGCCATGCGCTCTTCTCGAAATCAGACGGTCCCATCACGTGGCGGTGGTGGCCCCAATACTCAAGGTCTGGTGACTCAGAGTAGAAAATGTCGCCGAAAGGAGTATGGCCTGTGTCGCTCGGACGTGAAAGCATTGCATACTTGCCGCCTATTTTGCGCGGGAACATCACTCCGTTCCTGTTGTACGGAAGGAATGCATTCTCCAGCTGATGGAATGTCTTGAAGTCATCGGTCCAGGCAATTCCGATTGTAGGGCCATGGTAGCCGTTGCACCATGTAACGTAATATTTGTCATCTATTTTTGCAACGCGCGGGTCATAGCCGTACACCCATTCGCCGACCTCAGGAATGTCACAGTCGAATTTGAGGGTTTCCGGGTCCAGCTCCCAATTGATGCCGTCCTTGGAAAAGCCCACATGAAGGGTCATCCTGATATTTGTATCATCCACACGGAAAACTCCGGCGTATCCGCCGTTGAACGGCACTACGGCCGAGTTGAATATGCTGTTTGAATTGGGAAGAAGATTTCTCGGAATCACAGGATTGGCGGAGTATCTCCACATTGTTGTCTTGCATCCTGCCGGGCGCTCTTCCCAAGGCATGTCCGGCAGCGGGTTGCCGGCGATTTTAAGATTGTCTGTCATTTCAGTTTGATTTAAACTCTTATATACACACAAAGGTACTCCAAAAAATCGAATGGAGCACCTTTGATGGCGTAAATTTTATTCTCTTGCAGGCTTGTCCGTCATGATGAACTCCAGGTCTGCTCCCTTGCTCAGCTCTTCCCAGCTCAGGAAGTTGCAGTCATGTTTCTTGCCGTTTACCTTGAGGCTGCTTATGTAAGTCTGTGGCGTCTCTCCTTTGCCGTCAGCATTCTTTGCGGATATCACAAGCTCCTTTCCGTTTTCAAGATGTACGGTTGCCTTGCTGAAATAAGGCCTTCCGATTGCATATTCCTCAGATGCCGGGCATACAGGATAGAATCCGAGTGCGGAGAACACGTACCATGCGGATGTCTGTCCGTTGTCCTCGTCACCGCAATAGCCGTCCGGAGTCGCGCTGTAAAGCCTGTCCATGACTTCCTTAATGTGCCACTGAGCCTTGTGCGGCTGTCCTGCCCAGTCATAAAGATAAATCATGTGCTGGGCCGGCTGGTTTCCATGTGCGTAATTGCCCATGTTTGCGACCTGCATCTCCGTTATCTCATGTATGCGGTAGCCGTAGTAGCTGTCGTCATATACCGGAGGTACCACGAACACGGAGTCGAGCATTGCGCTGAACTCCTCTGCTCCGCCCAGCTGCTCCATAAGGCCGTCCACATCGTGGAAAACGGACCATGTGTAATGCCATGTGTTGCCTTCTGTGAACGCGTCACCCCATTTGTATGTGCTGAACGGCTCCTGGAAGCTTCCGTCGGCATTGCGTCCGCGCATGAGGTTTGAGCTCTTGTCAAAGACATTCATCCAGTTGCCGGACCTTGCCTCCCATTTGTCCAGTTCCTCCTGAGGACGTGAAAGCCTCTTGGCAATCTGGAGGATGCACCAGTCATCGTATGCATATTCAAGCGTGCGTGCCACGTTCTCGTGTATGTTCACATCATAAGGGACATAGCCGATGGTGTTGTAATACTCGTGTCCGAGTCGTCCGGTTGAGCTTACCTCAGGATGCACATGCTCTGTTCCATAGACGATGCAGTCATAAAGCACGTTCAGGTCTTCATCTGATATAAGTCCTTTCACTGCCGCGTCTGCGACAACTGAAGCGGAGTTGTTTCCTACCATGCATCCCCTGTGGCCCGGGCTGGCCCATTCAGGAAGGAATTTGTTTTCGCGGGCTACATTTGCAAGACCCTGCTGAATCTCCTCATTAACAGACGGATATACAAGGTTGAGAAGCGGGAACAATGCACGGAATGTGTCCCAAAATCCGGTGTCGGTATATAGATATCCGTCGCATATCTGTCCGTTGTACGGGCTGTAATGCACAGGCTTGCCGTCCGCATTGATTTCATAGAACTTGCGCGGGAACAATACGCTCCTATACAGGCATGAGTAGAATGTGCGGTACTGGTCAACTGTTCCGCCTGCCACTTCTATACGCCCGAGAACTTCATTCCATCTGTCTTTGGCCTCATTCTTAACCTGCTCGAAGCTCTTGTCGGAAACCTCATTCAGATTGAGCCATGCCTGCTCGAGTGAGATGAATGACGAGGCAGCCTGTACATTTACCTGCTCACCGCGTCTTGTGCTGAATCTTACTGACGCGATTGCATGGTCAGATGTCACTTCGCAGCTTCCGTCACCCTTGCAGTTGCTCAGCTCGTGTGAAGGACCGTCGAATATGGATACCGACTCAAACTCCTTGTCGAAGGTAAGCACAAACCAGTTGCGGAAATTGTCTGGCACTCCGCCGCTGTTTTTTGTCGTATAGCCTACTATGGCTTTCTGCTGCGGAAGCACTTTTATGTACGAACCCTTGTCGAACGCATCAACAACGATTCCGGATGTCTCTCCCTCCGGAAATGTAAAGCGCAGCGCTGCAGCCCTGTCAGACGGGGCAATCTCGGCATTGATGTCATGGTCGGCGAGATATACCTGATAATAGTAAGGCTTTGCGGTTTCGCTCTTGTGTGAGAACCAGCTTGCACGTGAGTCCTGGTCAATTGTCTTTGAATCACGCACTGGCATCACTGCGAACTGCCCGTAGTCATTTATCCAAGGTGACGGCTGGTGTGTCTGCTTGAAGCCGCGTATCTGGTGGGCATCATAGCGGTATGCCCATCCGTCTCCCATCTTGCCTGTCTGTGGCGTCCAGAAGTTCATGCCCCACGGGAGAGCTGTCGCCGGATAGGTGTTTCCTGTCGAGAATGAATGCTCGGAAAGAGAGCCTGCGAGTGTGGTTACATAGTCCGCAGGGCTTTCCGCAGACGGTGTACCGGCTTTCTCGGCGCATCCCGCAGCCATGAGGGCTGCCAATAGTATCAATGCTGTCTTTTTCATCAATATGTGTTTTTCAGTGTTTTATGTGTCAGATGATGCTGTTGAGGACATGGAGACGTCCGTCGTCAATTATTTTCATAATCAGCTCGCCGAACAAAGTATTCTGCCATGCGAACCACTCTCTTGTGAATATCTCTGAGTTGTCCTTGTTGAAAGACTCGTGCATGAATCCGGTTCCTGCGTCTGTTGTCATCAGCTGGGCGATGCATTCGCGGATTTCATTGTCGTCATCTGAGGTAAATGCCTTCATCATGATGCTCATAGGCCATATGGCCTCGACTCCGATATGCGGTCCGCCGATTCCTTCTCCTGCCGCCCCGCGATAGAAATACGGGTTGGCTTCGCTCCAGACGAAACGTCTTGTGTTCTTGTAAACCGGGTCATTTGCAGGAACGTCACCAAGGTATGCCATTGCCAGGAGCGACGGAACGTTGGCATCGTCCATTATGAAACGGTTGCCGAATCCGTCAGCCTCGAATGCGTATATCTTGCCGTACTCAGGATGGTCGTAAACCGCATATTCTTTGAGGGCGGACTCTACTTCCGAAGCCAGGCTGCGGCACTCTTCAGCAAGAGCCGCATTGCCGTTTACAGTCTCAAGGATTTCCGCGGCTTTTTTCAGTGAATTGACCGCCATGAAGTTGGACGGAATCAGGAATTCGAATGTAGTCGCATCGTCAGAAGGACGGAATGCGGATGCGATGAGTCCGACTGGCTTTACAGGATTGCCGCGTCCCACGACGCACTTGGTGTCGAGCTGGCGGTCAGTCGTGCGCAGGAACACATATTCCCCGTGTCCATCCTTGCGCTGCTGCTCTTTCAATGTCGCTACAATCTTGCCTATTGCCTCTTCCCATACCTTGCCGAAAACGGATGTGTCGCCGCTCTGCTTCCAGTATTCGTAAGCTAACCTTATCGGGTAGCAGTGTGAGTCGATTTCCCATTTGCGCTCGAAAACATAAGGGTTTGCGGCAGGCCAGTCTGTCTTGTTCGCGGCGCCGACAGGCTCCACATTGAACGCATTTGCATAAGGGTCTATGCAGATGCACTTGAACTGTCTGTTTATCACTCCCGCAATCATCCTGCGTACCTTAGGGTCTGTGTTGACATATCTCAGGTACGGCCATACCTGTGCTCCGGAATCGCGCAGCCACATTGCCGGAATGTCGCCCGTATATACGAATGTATCCGGTTCTCCCTCTGAATCCTCTCCGTAATGCACGGTAGTGTCGAGGGTGTTAGGATAGCAGTTGGCGAACATCCATGCCAGGCGCGGATTCTCAAGCAAGGCAGTGACCTTTGCTATTTCCGCTTCTACGGCTTCTGATGTGAAGAGCCTTTTCTGCTGCTCGGGACGCTGGTCATTATATTCCTCCGGCTCTTCCGGACAGTACCATACCTTCGGCTCCGCTCCCATTTTGAGGACAAGTTCTCCTCCTGCGGCGATGTCTTTGTAATCAATATATCCCTTGGTGTATGTCTTTCCGTTGAGGGTTATGCCCTGGATGTATCTGTTGGTGTCGCTGTTGCCCTCTGCAGTTATGGTGAAAGTGCCTCCGGCAACTTTTATCTCAGCCTTGTCAAACAGAGGGGAACCGAATACGTAACGTCCTCCGGCAGGCTCCACCTGATAGAATCCGAGTGATGAGAGAATGTACCATGCTGACATCTGTCCGACGTCCTCATTGCCTGAGAGACCGTCCGGAGCCGGATGATAGAGGGTGTTGAGCACCTGGCGCACTTTGTCAGCAGTCTTCCAAGGCTGTCCGGCCATAGTGTAGAAGTACAGGATGTGGTGGCTCGGCTCGTTTCCGTGAGCATACTGGCCGATAAGTCCCGAGATGTCCGGAGATGTCTCGGCTCCTTCGATTACTGAGGATACCGTGAACAGGGAGTCGAGCTTTGCAAGCATCTGTTCCTTGCTTCCGAAACAGTTGATGAGACCATCAAAGTCATGCGGAACAAGCCATGCATATTGCCATGCGTTGCCCTCGCAATAGTCGTCAGCCCTGTGTGTTGAGGCAAACGGGTTGAACGGGGTGCGGAAACGTCCTTTGCTGTCCTTTCCGCGCATGAAGCGTGTCTTAGGGTCAAAGATGTTGAGGTATGAGCGGCTTCTTTCGCTGAATTTTCCGTATGTCTTGAGGTATTCCTCTGCTTTTGATGCATTGCCGAGCGATTCAGCCTCTTCGGCCATGGATTTTGCTGCGGCAGCCAATGCCCCGTCCGCCAGCGCATATTCAAGTTCATAAGCTACTGACTCGCCGAAGAGCTCGCATGGTATGTATCCATATTTCATCCTGAGGTCCTGGCCGCGGTCAGGGCGCAATGCGGAGACTGTCATCGCTTCTAAAGCAAGGTCCTTGTCGAAGCCTCCGAAGCCTTTCATGATGGCGTCAGCCACCGGCGGGATGCCAGGGTTGCCGACCATGCAGTCTGTCTCGCAGCCCATCAGGTGCCATACGGGCAGCTTGCCCTGCTCCTTGTAGATATTGAGCATCGTGTTGATGATGTCCGCCTCTTTTTCCGGATGTATGATTGTCATGAGAGGCAGGGCGGCGCGGTATGTATCCCAGAGCGAGAATGTTGTGTAGTTCGTGAAATCCGCACTCTTGTGCACCTTGCCGTCGGCTCCGCGGTAATCTCCGTTTACGTCGCAGAAGACTGAAGGAGCTATCATTGTGTGATACAGGCCTGTGTAGAACACTTTGCGTGCATCTGCGTCCTTGGTCGTGATTTTGATTTTTGACAGTTCCTGCTCCCATTTCTGCTCGGCAGCTTCTGCGGTTGCCTTGAAATCCCAGCCCGGCAGCTCAGCTTCCATGTTGGCCTGGGCGCCTTCCATGCTTACCGGAGAAAGGGCGACCTTGAGGAGTATCTGCTCGTTCTTTGAAGTCTTGAATCCTGCTTTTGCATAAAGAGGAAGCTTGTCGCCGTCCTTGTTGTCTTTTTCTATGATTTCAAGACCTGTGAACGGCTTTGAGAACTCAGCGTAGAAATAGAGCTTCTGGTCATTGGCCCAGCCGCTTGAATGGCGCCATCCTCTTATCGCGTTTTCACCGCATGCCTCGAAATGAGTGTCAGTAGCCTTGTCCCAGCATCCGCCGTTCTCAAGGTCGAAGACTATTCCTGCCGTCTCCGATTCAGGGAAGGTATATTTGTGAAGTCCTGTGCGCTCTGTCGCCGTAAGCTCGGCCGTGATGCTGTATCTTGTAAGCGGAACGCTGTAATATCCCGGTCTGCTGATTTCGCGGGTGCGGTCGGCATATGACCACAGGCCTGACTGCGGGTCGTCTTCCGTTCCTCTGGAGTAAGTTAGCCTGTCACCTGTAACAGGCATTACGGTGATGTCGAACAGGTCTCCGATTCCTGTTCCGTTGAGATGTGTGTGTGAGAATCCGATGACCGTAGAGTCAGTCACGTGGTAGCCCGATGTCCAGTCCCATGTCTGCGGGATGCTGGTCGGCCCGAGCTGCACAAGTCCGAAAGGCACATTGGCTCCGACGAAGACATGGCCATGTCCTCCGGTTCCGATTTTTGTGTCCACGTACTTGACGTATTGCGTGTCGGACACTTGGTTCTGTCCGCATCCGGCAAGGGCCAGGGCTGCGATGGTGATTGTTCTGATGAAATGTCTCATTTAGAATGCGGTTATCTTTTTATATGTTTTGTTCCATATCCGGTTCCGGGCGTGTTTCCCGAATCTTCAGGCTGAAAATCATTACCGCAAAAATACTCAAAACTTTTCAAGTTGGCAAAACCAATTGCCGGGGAAAGACAGGATGGGAAACAGGACGAAAAAAGGGGACTGACCAAAAGTCATCCCCTTGTGATGAAACATGCGTTTCAACTATGTCATTTGGCAATCTTCGCATCTGCTGAGGCCTGGTCAAAATCACCGAACCATTCGCGTGTCTTGGCTGCGGCCCTGGAGCGGATTTCCGGCGTGATGTTTTTCCATACTGTATGCAGTGCCCAAAGGGCCGCCGACAGGTCGTCAGCATATCCTATTACAGGCAGGAAATCCGGCAGCAGGTCCAGAGGGAGTATGAAATATCCCAAAGCACCATAGACCTTGGCCTTGTCCGCATTGGACACGGAAGGGCAGCGAAGCACATAGTACAGCAGAAAAACCGAATATACGGTCTGTGCCCCGGCCTTTCTTGCGACCTTTATGAGCTTTCTGCCGAACTTCTTTTCAGAATAATGTCCCCCGTACTTTTCTATGTCCTTAGGATGTCTCATTGTCATTCTTTCTTTTTTGTCTGTCTCTTCTTGCCTTCGGCCCTCTTCGCCTTCCGCTTGGACTCGATGATTGCCTTCCGCACCTTTTCTTTCCTTGCCGCCTTGTTGATGCCTACCGTCACATTGTCAAATGCTCCGTCAGCACCCTTTATGAAAGAAGTGCCACGTCCGTGCTCATAATCCACGCGGTCGTATATCCTCTCCTCAAGGCCGGTCTCGACAAGCTCGTAGTCAAGCAGTTTCTGTTCCAGGTTGGTCTTCTTGACGCGTATCCTTACGGTATCGCCCAGATTATAAACGATATGCGAACGTTTGCCCTCAATCCTGTAGTGGTCCGCGTCAAACTCGAAGAAATCGCTCCTGATGTCCCTGAGGGCAATCATTCCCTCAATCTTCGTAGGGTTGATTTCAACATAGATTCCCCATTCGGTGAGTCCTGAAATGCTGCCCTCAAACTCGTAGCCTACCTTGTCCTGCATGAACTCGACCAGCTTGTACTTGATGCTTGACCTTTCAGCCTCAGCCGCCACAATCTCTCTCTCCGAAGCATATTTGCACAACTTGTCGTAAACCTCTTTCTTGGCGGACTCTCCTCCTTCCAGATATTGTGCCAGAAGCCTGTGGACCATCATGTCAGGATAACGCCTGATAGGTGAGGTGAAATGTGTGTAATATTTGAACGCAAGTCCGTAATGCCCGAGGTTCTCTGTGTCATATCTCGCCTTGGCCATTGTACGGAGCGAAAGCAGCTCTATCGCATTGTATTCCGGCGTGTCCTTGGCCGCGCTGAAAAGCGTGTTCAGCTCCTTCGAAATCTCCTTTCCGTTTCCGGTAGGGCCCATCTTGTAGCCGAAGTTGCCGATGAACTTGCGGAGGTTCTCAATCTTCTCCTGGTTAGGCTCGTCATGTACACGGTAAACAAAGGTCTTTGCCTGGCGTCTTCCGCCTTTAGGCTGTTCTCCGCATATGCCCTTGCATCCAGTCGCAACGAACTCTGCCACGCATCTGTTTGCAAGCAGCATGAACTCCTCTATAAGCCAGTTGGCCTCCTTTGATATTTTCTGGTAAACGTTTACCGGACGTCCCTTTTCATCGACCTCGACTTTCATCTCCGGCCTTTCAAAGCTTATCGCACCGGACGCGAATCTTTTTTTGCGGAGCTTTGATGCAAGTGAGTGGAGGATGAGCACCGCGTCTTTCAATATGTCAGGTATGACCATGCCTACGGTCTCTCCTTCTCCCATAACGGCTTCGGAAGATTGTGAAACGCTGCGTCCGTCCGTGCCTCCGCGAAGCTCGGTCTTCATTGCGGCAGGTCCGGCTTCTATAATCTGCTGTGCGGTCTCATATGCAAACCTGTAATCGGAATTGATGACAGTCTTTCCGAACCACTGGCTGACAATTCGTGCGAGGGGAGTAAGTTCAAATACAGCCGAGAATGTCAGCTTCTCCTCATTGGGCCTGAGTGAACAAAGCTTGTTTGAGAGCTTCTCCGGCAGCATTGGAACGGTCCTGTCAACGAGATATACTGACGTGCCGCGGTTGCGTGCCTCCTCATCCACAACCGAGCCGGGACGCACATAATGGGTAACATCAGCGATGTGCACTCCTACTTCATAATTGCCGTTCTCAAGCTTTCTGAATGACAGGGCGTCATCAAAGTCCTTTGCGTCAGCCGGGTCTATGGTGAAAGTCAGCACGTTGCGGAAATCCCGTCTGGCAGCCAGGTCCTGTACCGTGATTTCATCGGATATCGCGTCAGCCGCATTGGCCACTTCCGGTTCGAAACGGTAGGGAAGCGAATACTCCGCAAGAATGGCATGCATCTCGGTGTCGTTCTCTCCCGGTTCTCCAAGAACATCCACTATATGTCCCTGCGGAACTGATTCTCCGCGTGGCCATGAGTCAACTATCGCAGCCACCTTCATGCCGGAGCGTACCTGCAGCTCGCTGCGTCCGTAGCCGTCTTCCGCCAGCTGGAACACTCCGTTTATATTGAACATCCCGTCACCGGAGGGCTTGAGCCAGCCTGTCTGGTCTTTTGGCTCTGCAAGCGACTTGCCTTTGACATTGTGCCTGCGGAACCGCGATTTGTCTGACTGTGCAAACGGAATGGATATGTCGTAAGGCATGAACCTGCTCTGCATCAGCACCCAAGCCTGGTCTCCTACCACATGAAGCACGCCGATGAACGGACGCCTGGACCTTTCCAGGATTTCCGTAACTTCTCCTTCGCGCCTGTGCATATCGGTCTTTTCTCGTGTCACCGTAACGCGCACAATGTCCCCGTTCAAGGCTCCGCGCATTTTTGAGGCACGTACAAACACGTCATCCTCTTCTCCTTCGGCTATTATGAACGCGTAGCCTTCGCGTGTCATCTGCACTTTTCCTTCAACTTGCGGAAAAATCCTCTTCTCCTTCTTCCCGTTTCCCCCGCGGCTTCTGCTTCTGCCTCTGCCGCCGGATTTTCCATAGTCATTTCTTCTTGACATAATTACTTCTTTTAAATTTCTATCTCTTCCGCAAGGATCATACTCCGCGCAGTTTCAACCTACAAAATTAGAAAAACTGATGTATAAATTGTATATTTGCAACGATAAATCGAGAAATAACAACAAATAATATTATGGATAAGAAAGTTCTTCTCATGATCCTCGACGGTTGGGGCGAGGGCAGACATGACAATTCAAATGCCATTTTCGCCCAGGGGGCACCTTTCATTGACTCCCTCAGGGCAAAATATCCTACCGGATGTCTTCAGGCCTGCGGAGAGTATGTGGGCCTTCCTGACGGCCAGATGGGAAATTCCGAAGTCGGACACCTTAATCTCGGTGCCGGCCGCGTGGTATATCAGGACCTTGTGAAAATAAACATCGCGTGCCGCGAGCACAAGCTTCTCCAGAATGCAGAAATCAAGGCTGCCTATGATTATGTAAAGGCGAACAACAAGCAGCTTCACCTTATGGGACTTGCTTCAATGGGAGGTGTGCACAGCTCGCTCGAGCATGTATATGAGTTCCTCAATGTAGCCAAGGAATATGGCCTTGAGGATGTGTTCGTGCACTGTTTCATGGACGGACGCGACACTGACCCTAAGAGCGGAAAAGGCTTCGTGGAGGCTCTGGAGGCTGAAATGGCCAAGTCAACAGGCAAAGTTGCCACAGTCTGCGGACGTTTCTATGCCATGGACCGTGACAAGAGATGGGAGAGGGTGAAGGTAGCGTATGACATGCTTGTGGAGGCCAATGGAACAAAGGCATCTTCTGCAGTTGACGCCATCCAGGCTTCATACGACGAGGGCGTTACCGATGAGTTCATCAAGCCTATAGTCCTCACGGATGCGGCAGGCGAGCCTCTCACAACCATAAAGGAAGGCGATGCTGTGATTTTCTTCAATTTCCGCAATGACCGTGCACGTGAAATCACATCTGTTCTCACCCAGCAGGATATGCCGGAGCAGGGAATGCATACAATTCCTCTTTATTTCTGCTGCCTTACTCCATATGACGCTTCATTCAATGGTGTCCACATCCTCTTCGACAAGGAGAATGTCCAGGAGACTCTCGGCGAGGTAGTGTCAAAGGCAGGCAAGAACCAGCTCCGCATCGCAGAGACGGAGAAATATGCGCATGTTACCTTCTTTTTCAACGGCGGTGCAGAGTCCCTGTTTGAAAACGAGGACCGCATTCTCGTGAACTCTCCTAAGGTTGCAACTTATGACCTGCAGCCTGAGATGAGCGCGCCAGAGGTTACTGAGAAGCTCGTGGAAGCCATCAATACTGAAAAGAACGACCTCATCATCCTCAATTTCGCAAACGGTGACATGGTGGGACATACCGGAATCTTCCCTGCAATCTGCAAGGCGGTCGAGACTGTTGACTGCTGCGTGAAGAAAGTCGTTGAGGCTGCCATTGCACATGGATATGCGGTGCTCCTTACAGCGGACCACGGAAACGCGGACTATGCTGTCAATCCGGACGGTACGCCTAACACGGCCCACTCTCTCAACAAGGTGCCTTTCATCGTGATAAATGCCGGTGTTGATTCCGTGAAAGACGGAAAACTTGCTGACGTAGCTCCAACTATCCTTAAGCTGATGGGCATTGAGCAGCCTGCAGCAATGACAGGAGAGCCTCTCGTCTGATGCTGCAATGATATTGAAAAAGCCCTGATGCCGGAAACTGAACGGACATCAGGGCTTTTTTTAGTGTTCATATATGCCGGAAAATCCAGGCTAATGCATCAGAAATATTTCCTCTCGTTGCGGTCGAGGGCTATGAATATGAAGAGCATGGTCGTGAAAGCCCAAAGGGAGGAGCCTCCGTAGCTTATGAACGGAAGCGGAATGCCGATTACCGGCATCAGGCCTATAGTCATGCCTATATTTATGAACAAGTGCATGAATATGCAGCATGCAACGCAATAGCCGTATATTCTCGTAAACGACTCCCGGCTGTGTTCTGCGCTTCTTATGATTCTCCATATCATGAATACATAAAGAAGTATCACAGCGGTAGAACCGACAAAACCCCATTCCTCTCCTATTGTACAGAAAATGAAGTCAGTGCTCTGCTCGGGAACAAAGCCGTAAGTGGTCTGTGTGCCGTTCAGATAGCCTTTTCCTGTGAGTCCTCCTGAGCCTATCGCAATCATGGACTGGTTGACGTTGTAGCCCACTCCGGCAGGGTCTTCCTTCATTCCAAGAAGCACCTCGATACGCTTGCGCTGGTGGTCCTGCAGTACCTTGTTGAAAATGAAGTCCGCGGAAAATACGAGGGCTATGCCGGCCACAGTTGAGATGAGAGCAAGATATGTGAACCTGTTCCTTTCACGGAAAGCCTGCAGGACGGCAAACGGTATGGCAACGGTTATAGCTGCAAGCAGGATGTAAAGCGGATTAATCCGGCTTACAAAACCTCCTGTGCCAGCCGCTTCTGCCGTTTCAGGCTTTGCGATGGCTTCGGCAAGCATCTCCAGCCCCTGTGGAATCAAAGCGAAAATTGCGATTGCGGGGATGCCGAAAAATATCCATTTCTTGAATCTTCCGGAATACAGGCAGATGCATAGGGACGCGACCGATGCCATCACGAGGATAGCCGTATATGGCGAGGCCGTAAGCGTCAGAATGAATAATAGTATAGCCATCCCGACCATGAATATAAGCCATCCTGACAGACCCTCCCTGTAGAGCATGAAGATGAATCCTACATATACAAGTGCGGAGCCGGTCTCGCTCTGGAGCACTATGATGGCCATCGGGACAAGGATTATCAGGGCAGTTATCACGAAATCCCTGAACTTGCTTATTTTGTACCCCAGCTGGCTCATGACCGTAGCCAGCATCAGTGATGTTGATATCTTGGAGATTTCCGCGGGCTGAAACCGTATAGGACCGAAACCGAACCATGATCTGGAGCCTTTGACTTCGATGCCGAGAAATATTACGGCCACAAGCAATCCTATGGTCACAAGATATATCGGGAGGGAAAACCCTTCATAGATTCTGGGATTTATCAGGAAGAGTATCACGGCGGCGATGACAATAGAAGTCATTATCCACACGAACTGCTTTCCGCTTCTGCAGCTGAAGTCAAATATTGACGCCGGCTCAGAAGAATGGACTGAGGCGTATATGTTCGCCCATCCGACAAGCACGAGTATGAGATAGCAGACCACGAGCGTCCAGTCGATGGTCTTCATTAATCCTCTTCCCCTGTTTCCTGATATGTCTCTCATGGTCATTTGGATGTTTTTACCCGGTCAAGAAGATTCCCTTCAAGCATCCTGGCCTCGAGGGCCTTCCTGTCTTCCCCGATTTCGCCGTTAAGGTACATCTCGGTAAGGAGTGAAGCTATAGGCGCCGCCCATGTGGCTCCGAATCCTCCGTTCTCGACATATGCCGCCACCGCTATCTTCGGGTTGTCTTTCGGAGCAAAGCAGATGAACACGGAGTGGTCATGCCCATGCGGGTTTTGGGCCGTACCGGTCTTGCCGCATATGTCCAGGCCTTTCACTGCCGCGATGCTTGCCGTTCCTCCGGAGCCGAATCCGCTGTTCACGGCGCGGTACATTCCGTCTATCACCTTGTTGAAATGTACGGTGTCCACCATCGTGTATCGCCTCTCCTTGTATTTCGGGTCAATGCTCACATTTTCCGAATCCTTTATGATGTGCGGTATATAATAGAATCCGCGGTTGGCCATTGTGGCGCACAGATTCGCAAGGTGCAGCGGAGTACATCCTGTCTCACCCTGCCCGATGGAAAGAGAGATTACGGTCGTTGCCTTCCATCCGCCTTTGCGGTAATATCTGTTGTAGTATTTCGAATCCGGAATGAAGCCTCCAAGCTCTGACGGGAAGTCGCTGCCGAGCTTCTGGCCGAATCCGAAACTCATAACATACTCCTTCCATTTGTCCATGGCCTCGTCTATCGAACCGTATTTGCCGTTTTCGAGAATTGCACGCAGCACATAGCAGTAATAGGCGTTGCATGACATCATTATCGACTCCTCGAAGTCTATCGGGGACTTGTGCGCATGGCAGCCGAGCTTGCTCTTGCCGAAATGGTAGCCCATGCTGCAAGGATATCTGGTTTGCGGAGTGAAAACGCCTTCCTGGAGGCCTATAAGCCCGTTTACAAGCTTGAAGACCGAGCCTGGAGGATATGGCGCCTGCACGGCCCTGTTGAACATCGGCTTGTATGGGTTTGACAATATCTCGTTGTAATGCTGTCCGAAGTCAGCAAGCATGTCCACGTCTATTCCGGGACTGGATACCATCGTGAGTATGTCTCCTGTTGACGGCTCAATGGCCACGAGGCTTCCGACCTTGTTGTTCATGAGCATCTGCCCGTAGTGCTGCAGTTCGGCGTCTATGGTAGTCGTTATGTCATCTCCCGGTATTGCCTCCTTGTCCAGCTCCCCGTCACGGTAACGTGATTCTATCTTGTTCCTGGAGTTCCTCAGCCATATGTTGTAGCCTTTTTCTCCGCGCAGGTCCTTTTCCCTCGCAGCCTCTATGCCTGTCATTCCTGCGTAGTCTCCGGCCCGGTATTCGTCCGGGTGGTCCTTCAGGTACTGTGCATTGACTTCAGAAACATATCCGAGAAGGTTTCCTCCGGCATTGAACGGGTATTCGCGGATGCTTCTCGCCTGCCCGCGGAATCCCGGGAATTTGTAGGCCAGCTCTGCGAATCTCATGTATGTCTTCGGGTCCATCTGCTTTATCATCACCACGGACTGGTAGCCAATCTTCCTTCTGTTGCGGCGGTATTCGTCCATTTTCTCACGGATGAAATCCGGGGTGACTTCCAATATGGATGCAAGGGCGAGAGTGTCGAACTCCTCCACTTCCTTCGGAGTGACCATCAAATCGTATGAGACCTTGTTGCCGACCAGTATTTTGCCGTTCCTGTCATGGATGATGCCCCTGGTAGGGTAGATTAGGGAATAGACCATCGAGTTGTTCGATGCGTCCGTCTTGTATTTGTCCTCGACTATCTGTATGCTGAAAAGTCTTGCGACCAGTATGGCGGCAGCTGTGCACAGGCCGATAAGAAGCCTGTTTTCCCTGTTGAGTTTCATCGCAGGCCCTCCTGCTTCCTGTCGTCAGGCATCAGATGACGCATCACTATGAGTGAAAGTACGAAGCAGCATGCCAGGGATACTCCGGATTTGGTGAGGCTGAACCACAGTGGACGTGTTCCTGCCCCGTCAAGAAAGACATAAATCCCGATATATATGGCAAGTGCGGAAACGAGTGCCGCAGATATTTTTATTGTTCCGTTTTTCTTGAATGAAAAAGATTCCCCGCGCGTAATCATGTCCTCGCCGAGGAATATTCTTATTATCGGTTTCCTGAGAAGGGCCACCGGTACCAATGCGGCGGCGTTAAGGCCCACAAGCCCCTCTGAAAGCCAGTCCACGCACAGTCCGCTTGCGAAAGCCGCCAGCATGCATCTTATAGTGCCCGTGCTCATGGGCATGCAGAGAATCATTGCAGGCAAAATGGAGAGCATGACATAAGGCCCGAGCTGGCAGAAATTGCTCAGGATGACCTGTGCGAGCAGCATCAGGCAATATAGTAGTCCGAAATGTTGGCTTACTTTCATCTGTCGTTCTCCAGTTTTTCCATTTCTTCCCTGCTGAGGTTCTCCACGACTGTCACATGGCGCAGTGCTGAGAAGTCCTCAAAAAGGCTGACTTTGATTTCATATGTGGCACCGTTGACGACCTTGGCCTCTCCGGTTATGCCGAGAGGTATGTCCGGCGGGAAAATGGATGAATATCCGCTCGTATATACGGTGTCACCCTGATGCAGTTCCACGTGGTGCGGAATCTCTTTCAATACCGCTCCGGAGCTGCTTATCCCGTCCCAGCTCAAAGGTCCTACGGCACCCTCCTTGCCGAGCCTTGCACTGATGCTCATGCCGTGATTCTTGAAAGACCTTGCGTATGAGTATTTTCCGCTTGCCGCGTCAATCACGCCGATTGCTCCCTTTCCGGTAATGACTCCCGCTCCCTCTCTTATTCCGTCTTCACGTCCGCGGTTGATTATCATGTAATTGTGCTGGGTATTGTTGCTTATCTTAGTGATTTCGGCGTAGATGTAGCGGAAGTTGCCCGCGATGTCGCCATGCTCGTCCGTGCATGCGATTGCCGCTTTTTCCCTTGCCATGTGCAGGCGCAGGAGGTAGTTCTCATATGCAAGCTGCTCATTCCGCTTGTGAAGCATGAAATACTCGCGGACTTGCTGGGCACCTCCCCACATGGTTCCGCTGACCCTCTGCATTCCCTTTGAGAACCATAGGTTCTGCACGGTTCCGTTATGGCCAAGCATGCTCACTGCCGCTGCCTCCAACAATATGAAGACGGCGGCAGCAGCCAGGTTGTATATGAAATTGCCTTTGCGCAAAATCCTATCTCATGAGGAAAGTGTAGTTGTCCGTATTCTTAAGGGCGAGGCATGTTCCGCGTGCTACGGCCCTGAGAGGGTCGTCCGCCACATGGAACTGGATGTTCACTTTCTCGCTCAGCCTCTTCGCCAGTCCCCTGAGGAGAGAGCCGCCTCCGGCCAGATGTATTCCGTTCTCCACAATGTCGGAGTAAAGCTCAGGAGGGGTCTGCTCAAGTACATGGAGGATTCCGGCCTCGATTCTTGCCACTGACTTGTCCAGGCAATGCGCTATTTCCTGATATGTGATGGTAGCATGCACCGGATGTGCAGTCATGAGGTTCGGTCCTGTCACTTCATATGGAGCAGGTTCTTCGTCAAGATTCGGGATGACAGCTCCGATGGCTATCTTGATTTTCTCTGCGGTAATCTGGCCGACCTTGATGTTGTGCTGCTGCCTGAGGTACTGCTGGATGTCTCCGGTGAACACGTCTCCGGCCACCTTGATGCTGTCCTGCACGACTATGCCTCCAAGGGAAATGACTGCAATCTCGGTTGTACCGCCTCCGATGTCCACAACCATGTTTCCTTTCGGAGCCTCCACGTCAAGTCCGATTCCGAGGGCAGATGCCATCGGCTCGTAAATCAGATACACATCGCGTCCTCCGGCATGCTCGGAAGAGTCACGCACGGCCCTGATTTCCACCTCGGTACTTCCTGAAGGTATGCCGACCACCATCTTGATGTTCGGTGTGAATATAGACCTGCGCTTGCTGTTCACCTGTTTGATGAAGCCCCTGATCATCATCTCTGCGGCATTGAAGTCCGCGATGACGCCGTCCTTCATCGGACGCACCGTCTTGATGCCGGGGTTCTCCCTTTCCTGCATGAGCTTGGCTTTCTGGCCCAATGCAATGGCCTTGCCTGTGTTGTTGTCGATTGCCACGATGCTCGGCTCGTCCAGCACGATCTGGTCATTCTGGAAAATGACCGTATTGGCTGTTCCGAGGTCCATCGCTATTTCTTGAGTCAAGAAAGAAAATCCCATATTTCCCGTTATGTTTTTTCAGTTAATCAAATAGGCGGTAAAATTACAAAAAAATCAAAACACTTTCTTAATTTTGCGCATGTTTTTTCGGAAACTGTTTCCTTAAATCGTAAATCAAAACATTTTCCTGAGATGGAAAGAAAAAAATATGTGGTAATCATGGCTGCCGGAAGCGGGACTCGCATGGGAGGCGACTTGCCTAAGCAGTTCATGGAGATAGGCGGGAAGGCCATACTTCGGAGAACTATAGAGGCTTTTGTGAAGGCCTGTCCAGGAATAACTGTGGTCACGGTGCTTCCGGAGGTGCATATGGAATACTGGAGGGATTACTGCATAAAGAACAATTTCATTTGTCCCCAGATAATCGTGAAGGGGGGAATCACGCGCTTCCATTCAGTCCGTAACGCCCTTTCGAAGATTCCGGACGGTGCGCTGGTGGCCGTGCATGACGGTGTCCGTCCGTTCGTGACGCCGGAACTCATAAGGAAGATGTATGAGAGGGCCGCTCATGTGCCGGCGCTCATACCTGTGCTCCCATGTGTGGATACAATGAAGATGCTCGAAAAGAAAAAGGATGCTGAAGGGAATCCTTTTTTGGACGAGATTCCGGGCGCGCATGTTGACAGGGAACTGCTTTACGGGGCACAGACTCCGCAGATATTCCATTCGGAGATTTTGAGCGAGGCCTATTCCCAGGCTTATGACACCGCTTTTACTGATGATGCTTCGGTGGTGTCAGCACACGGAAAAAAACTCTCCTTCATGATAGGGGAGAGGCTCAATATAAAAATAACTACTCAAGAAGACCTTGTGCTTGCCAAGGCCATCTTGGAAGTCATCGGCAAAAACTAATCCTTGTTCTCTTTGGCTTCTTTGGATTTCTTTCTGCTTTCCTTTACGCTGGCAGAGAAACTTGTGTTCTGATACTCCTTGACCCATACCTGGCGCTCGATTGCCTGGTCGAGGGATATCTGTGTCTCAGTCTGCTGCACATACGGAATCTTCTGGATTGTGTTGAGAAGAATCTGCATGAGGTGGTCATGGTCGAAGCAGAACAGCTTGATCAGCAGAGCGTGCTTTCCTGTCACGAAGTGGCATTCAACAATCTCTGAGATTTTTTTGAGCGATTCTATCACTTCCGGATACTTGTTCGCTTCCGAAAGGGATACGCTTACAAACGCGCACACATTGAGTCCGAGTGCCTGCGGTTTTACGAGCAGGCGTGACCCTGTTATGACGCCGTTCGCTTCGAGCCTCTTTACCCTCTGGTGGATTGCTGCTCCAGAGACGTTGCACTCGCGCGCTATCTCAAGAAACGGCATCCTTGCATTTTTCACAAGGAAAGAGAGGATTTTCTGGTCGATACGGTCAATCTGATAACTTGGCATACCTTATTAAATTAGATGTGAATATTCCGAAAAGTGCAATATAACAAAAATCGTGCAAATTGACAAAATATGTTTTAAAAAGCATGCCGTATCCTTTATTAAATAACGGATTGGAACTTTTATGTCAGCTTTTGCGTTTTTTGCGTCCGGTCGGAGCTGTGTTTGCTATAATCTCCTTGCATTTCTCTTCAGTAAGCCCGTCCGGGTCAGTTCCTTTCGGAATCCTGTAATTCCCGCCGGCATGCTTGATGTACGGGCCATAATTGCCGTCTATTACCTGTATGTCGCTGTCCTTGTATTCCTTGATGATGCCTCCCGCCTTGTTGGAAAGGCTCGCCTCCACAAGTTTTACGCATGTGTCCAGGTCAACTTTCAGAGGGTCGGCTCCTCGTGGAAGGGAAATGTTCTTGTCGCCGTATTTGATATACGGACCGAAGCGGCCCTTGGTGCAGATTATGTCGATTCCTCCGTATTGTCCCACTGTGCGTGGCAGCTCGAACAGCTTGAGGGCCTCTTCAAGCGTGATGCTCTCGATTAGCTGGTTCGGCGCCAGGTTGGCATATGTCTTGTCCTCGCCGTCCCCTTTCTGGATGTAAGGCCCGTATTTGCCGTATTTTGCCGTGAGGGTCTTTCCGTCTTTCGGGTCAACTCCAAGCTCTCTGCTGACGTGGCTGTATTCCTGGTTACTCAGGGTCTCCTGTATCTTTCCGTGGAAAGGGCCGTAAAATTCGCTTATGACATTGCTCCAAGGCATGTCCCCCTCAGCGATTTTGTCGAAATCCTTTTCAACGTTAGCGGTAAATCCGTAGTCGAGGATGCTGCCGAAATTCTTTACGAGATAGTCAGTCACTATCATTCCGATGTCCTGCGGAAGCAGCTTGCCTTTTTCCGCACCGGTGGTTTCCGTGACGGATGAGGACGAGATGGTCCCGTTCCTGAGCATGAGATTGGTGACATTATGCTTTTCTCCCGGCTTGTCCCCTTTTACTATATATCCTCTGCCCTTTGTCAGTGTCGAGATGGTAGGCGCATAAGTTGAAGGGCGGCCGATTCCCAGTTCTTCGAGTTTTTTCACGAGTGTTGCCTCCGAGTATCTTGACGGGGCTGATGTGAATTTGCATTCGGCCGAGATTCCGTTCTCGGTCATCGCGTCGCCTATGTGCATCTCTGGCAGCATCACAGCCTCGTCATCCTGCTGAGGATCGTCCGTGCTTTCGATATAAAGTTTCAGGAAGCCGTCGAAAAGTACCTGGCTTGCCTGGACGTCGAATTTCTCGTCTCCCTTGTCGCTTGATACCTTTATGTCTGTTTTGAGGATGCGCGCATCAGACATCTGGGATGCCACTGTGCGCTTCCAGATAAGCTCGTACAGCCTCTGTTCCTGAGCGGTTCCTTCGATGGAGGTGTTTGCTATATATGTCGGCCTTATCGCCTCGTGGGCCTCTTGCGCTCCCTTTGCCTTGGTCTTGTACTGCCTTGTCTTGGAATATTCTTCCCCGAAATGTCCGCATATGAACTCCTTGGCTGCATGTATGGCCAAAGATGAGAGGTTTGTCGAGTCGGTACGCATATAGGTTATGAGTCCGTGCTCATAAAGCTTCTGTGCTATGCTCATTGTCTGGCTGACGGAAAGCCTCAGTTTTCTTGCGGCCTCCTGCTGGAGGGTTGATGTGGTGAAAGGTGCCGCAGGAGTCTTAGAACCCTCTTTCTTCTCTATGTCTGATATCGAGAACCTGGCTCCGATGCATCTTTCAAGGAAATCCTTGGCTGAGTCAATGTCTTGGAACCTCCTGTCCAGATGTGCCTTTACAAGCGTGCCTTCCGGAGTTCCTTCCGGGTGGAAAATCGCGCTTACCTTATAATATTGCTCGCTGCGGAAAGCCAGAATCTCCCTTTCCCTGTCAACGACAAGGCGCAGGGCAACTGACTGGACGCGTCCTGCCGAAAGCTTCGGCTGTATCTTTCTCCACAGCACCGGAGAAAGTTCGAATCCTACGAGACGGTCCAGGACACGGCGCGCCTGCTGCGCATCCACGAGTGACATGTCAATCTGCCTCGGATGCTCTATCGCATTCAGAATTGCGGATTTGGTAATCTCGTGGAAAACAATTCTTTTTGTCCTTTCCGTATCCAGCCCGAGCGTCTCGGACAGGTGCCATGATATGGCCTCTCCCTCGCGGTCCTCATCGGATGCGAGCCATACTGTGGACGCTTCCTTTGCCGCTTTCTTGAGTTCTGAAACGACTTTCTTCTTGTCTGACGGTATCACGTATTCAGGCTTGAAACCGTTTTCGACATCAATGCTCAGGCCGCTGTCGTTCAGGTCCCTAATATGTCCGAAGCTTGATTTTACTATGAAATCTTTGCCGAGAAATTTCTGGATTGTCCCGGCTTTTGCCGGAGACTCGACGATTACTAAATTTTTCCCCTCCATAAGCTTTATATCTCCATGGGAACCGCTCTGAATCAGCAGCACTTCCCTTATAATCAAAAAGAAAATGCAAAGTAAGGGACAAACGGGGCAATTTTCCAAATTTTGTTGCTAATTTTGTCGGCCTGTATGTAAAATGGCCTGCTTTGCGGGTGTTTGCAGGGCTTGTGCCGGAAGTGCCGGCAAGGTTTCGGTTCAATTCAAATCAAAGTGTTATGACTGACAATATGAAACATAAGATAATCAAGTGGTTCTGGATATTGTTTACGGTTCCGGTGGCTTCATTCATGCTTCTGATAGGGCTTGTATGGGCTTTTGCGGATATTCCTTCTTTCGAGGAGCTTGAAAGCCCGGACAGCAAGCTTGCAACGCAGGTGATAGCCGATGACGGCAGGACCATATTGTCCACATTCCATATAGAGAACCGCTCTTATGTACGATATGACGAGCTGTCTCCGAATCTTGTGTATGCGGCGGTTGCCACAGAGGATGTCAGGTTCTTCAAGCATTCCGGGATTGATTTCAAGAGTCTCGGAAGGGTTCTGTTCAAGACTTTGCTCGGGGGCGATTCCAGCCAGGGAGGAGGAAGCACGATAACCCAGCAGCTTGCCAAGACCCTCTATCCGAGGGCTGATGTGAGCAGCAGGATACCGGGTGTGTCAAAGGTCAAGATGGTCTGGATAAAGCTCAAGGAATGGATTACTGCGGTTAAGCTTGAGCGCAATTACACCAAGGACGAAATCATGACCATGTACATGAACCAGGTGTTTTTCGGCAGCAACGCCTATGGCATAAAGGCAGCAGCCCAGACGTTCTTTGCCAAGAGCCCGGCAGACCTGACTGTCGAGGAGAGCGCCACGCTTGTGGGCATGGTCAACAAGCCTACGAGATATAACCCTGCTCTTAATCCGGAGAAGTCTCTCTCAAGGAGGAATTTCGTCATATCTCAGATGGAAAAGGCCGGTTATCTTACTGAAGCCCAGCGTGATTCCGTCAGCCTGATTCCTATAGAGCTTTCATATCAGATACAGGATCATACAGCCGGTTCCGGACTTTATTTCCGAGACATGCTCAGGAGGACGATGACGGCCAAGGAGCCTAAGCGCTCGTCCTACAGCCAGTACGAGGACTATGTAGTAGATTCGCTCCTTTGGGCAGATGACGCCCTGTACGGATGGCTCAACAAGAACCTCAAGCCGGACGGTTCGCATTACGACATATACCGTGACGGACTCAGGATATATACCACAATCAATCCAAAGATGCAGAAATATGCCGAGCAGGCTGTTGTGCGTCAGGTCGGAAAGGACTTGCAGAAAAGGTTTGACCGCGAACTGCGCTGGAAGAACAACAAACCGTTTTCGAATGAGGTTGACAGGAAGACCATAGATGGGATAATGAAGAGGGCGCGCCGTGACAGCGACCGTTACCGCAAGATGAAGGCAGAGGGAATGTCAGAGTCGCAGATATCGAAAAGTTTCTCGCAGCCTGTGAAAATGAGGGTCTTCTCGTGGAACGGCAAGGGCTATGTTGACACTCTGATGACGCCTGACGATTCCATACGCTATTACAAGGCTTTTGTCAGGGCATCATTCATTGCAATGGAGCCTGTTACAGGACGGATAAAGGCTTATGTCGGAGGTCCGGACTTCAAGAATTTCCAATACGACAATGCACGCCAGAGCAAGCGCCAGGTCGGCTCGACTATAAAGCCGTTCCTATATACCCTTGCAATGCAGGAGGGCATGTCCCCGTGCGACAGGGTGGCGAACGTGCCGCAGACATTCATCATTGCCCCGGACAAGGTCTGGACTCCGAAGAGTACCGACCGTGACGAATATATCGGCAACATGGTGACTCTCAGGTGGGGACTTGCTAAGAGCTCGAACAACATTTCGGCCTATCTGATGAAGCAGTTCGGCCCGGATGCAATGGTGGAGATGATGAGGAAAATGGGCATAGGATGCTATCTTGACCCGGTTCCGCCTCTTTGCGTAGGTGCTGCCAACATATCGCTGTATGAGATGGTCGCAGCATACAACACATTCCCGTCGAAGGGTGTGCATGTCTCGCCTTTGTTCGTTACACGCATTGAGGACAATATGGGCAATGTGCTTGCTGAGTTCTCGACTTCGAAGCATGAGGCTCTCGGTGAGCATACGGCCTATCTCATGGCGGATCTGATGCAAGGTGTTGTCAACGGAGGTACGGGATATGGCCTTAGGAGCCGCTTCGGGCTTAAGGGGCCTATGGCCGGCAAGACAGGTACTACCAACAGCAATGCTGACGGATGGTTCATCGGATATACTCCGAGGATTACTGCCGGGGCATGGGTAGGCTTCGAGGATATGCAGGTGCATTTCAGCAGGATAGGTGACGGAGGTGGTGCCGGTTCGGCATTGCCTATCTGGGGATATTTCATGCAGAGCGTGATGAATGACCCGTCCTTGAAAAGATACTATGACAAGGAGGCTTTCGACGTTCCGTTCGGTTTCTCCGTGGACCTGAATTGCAATGACGGTGATGTTGTGCATTCCGGAACGGCCGAGGATGAGTATGACGAGGAGGAAATGGAAATATTCGGATTTTGAAATTGATTAATATTCGTTAAAATGTCTGGTTACAGAGCGGTAGCAGTTATTTATGGCAGCGACTCTTCTGAGTGGGAGGTTTCGCTGCGCAGCGGGGAGTTCACGGCCTCGCAGATTGACGGTGAAAAATATGACGTGTATGAGATATTCGCAAGGTTCGGGCGCTGGACTTTGGCGGCTTTCCGCCTGAGGGGGGCCGCGAGGGTTGCCATTCCAGAGGAGAAACGCCCTGAGATTGACAAGACGGACTTTTCCGTTGTTCTGGACGGAGAGAAAGTCAAGTTCGACTATGCGTATATAATGCAGCACGGGACACCCGGGGAAAACGGTCTGATGCAGGGCTATCTTGAGATGCTCGGTGTTCCTCACAGCGGATGCAGCGCTTTTGTGTCTGCCATCACTTTTGACAAGTTTTCCTGCAAGGGATATCTCAAGGGTGTGGATTTCGTGAAATGTGCTGATGACATTTTCGTCAGGAAAGGGGAGAGCACTGAGGGGCTGGCTGCATATGCTGTCAAGAAACTTGGCCTTCCGATGTTCGTGAAGCCAACTGACGGCGGAAGCAGCTTCGGTGTGTCGAAAGTGAAGTCTGAGGCTGATTTTGACAAGGCTGTTGAGGTTGCCTTCGCTGAGGGAAACATGCTTATCGCCGAGGCTGCCATAACGGGACGTGAGCTTACGTGTGCCGTATATAATGACGGGAACGCCAATGTGGCCCTGCCTGTAATCGAAATCGTGACAGACAATGAATTTTTTGACTATCAGGCAAAATATGAGGGACACAGCAGGGAAATTTGTCCGGCCCAGATTCCTGACAGCTTGAGAGACCATATACAGGAGGTGTCAAGGAAAATCTATGAGAAGCTCGGGTGCTCCGGACTTGTGAGAGTTGACTATATCGCTGCTGAGGACGGGCTTTATTTCCTTGAGGTGAATACGATTCCCGGCATGACATCGGCATCTCTTGTTCCTCAGATGGTAAGGGCTGCCGGACTCTCGATGACTGATTTTCTTACCTCTGTCATTGAAAATTCATGATGCTTCTGACGGAGCTGATAAAGGAGGGAAGACGGACCGTCTCTGAGGCTTATCCGGAAGAGGAAGCCAGGGAGATGGTCTCTGTTTTTCTTGAGGATCTTCTTGGGGTCAGGAAGCATACCCATATATTATATCCTGATTATGCCGTTTCCGGGGAATCTGTCCTGGAGGCGCGTCAGGCTTTTGCCCGTATGGCTGCCGGAGAGCCTCTGCAATATGTCATGGGAAAGGCTTATTTTTACGGCAGAGAATTCAGGGTCACTCCGGATGTGCTGATTCCGCGGCCTGAGACAGAGCTTTTGTGCAGGATGGTGGCATCTCATCTTGCCGGTGCCGGAAATTCCGGAGAGCCGTTGAGGGTACTTGACTTGTGTACCGGTTCAGGGTGCATCGCGTGGACGCTTGCGTTGGAGTGTCCCGGTGCGGAGATTATGGCTGCGGATATATCCTCCGGTGCGCTATCTGTGGCCTCATCCCAGTCTTTTGATGAGGAAATGGCCGTGTCAGGGGCATTGCCGCCTGTATTTTTCAAGGCTGATGTGCTTGCAGGACCGCAAAAAGACTTGGGGCAGTTTGATGTTATTGTCAGCAATCCTCCTTATGTGATGGATAAGGAGAAGCCTTTGATGAGAAATAATGTCCTGCTTCACGAGCCGCATCTGGCACTTTTCGTTCCGGATGACGACCCTCTGGTGTTTTATCGTGCCGTGGCCTCATGGGCCGGAGCCGTACTCAAGGCTGGCGGACTTGGGGTTGTGGAAATCAATGAAGCCCTCGGGCAGGAGACTGCCGCCCTGATGAGAAATGCCGGATTTGCCGGTGTCTCTGTTGAAAAAGACCTTGGGGGACGGGACAGATTCGTGAAATTTGTTCAGGTTTTATAAAAAATCCAACAAAATACAGCCTTGCAAATGCCCTTGGACAGCACTCTGAGGGCATTTTTTGTTTTTATCCGCGTACATTTTCGTTACGCGGATAAATCTTCGTCACTTTGCAGCAGTTAAATGAACGAAGATTATGGAAAGGTTTTGTTTGCGACTGGCCGTATCATCGGCCCTGCTGGTTTCAGCACTGTCATGTGAAGTTCTTGACAATGACCCGGGAAAGCATGTTCCCAGTCAGGTCCGGCCGCCCGTTTCCCTGGAAGATGTGGCCGGAATACTCTCGTCCATCCCGCTGCAGGCATCTCAGGTGTCTGAGGTGCATGACGCGGTGTGCTCGTCTTCAGGCAACGGGTATGATGAGGAATATACGATGGACAGGATTTTTGCGAGTCCCGGTTCCGGAGTGGGGGACCCTATGACAAAGGGCGGGGATGAATATGAAGTCCCTCTGAGGGAGCTGATAGAGAATCATGTACGCACAATGACGCGCGCGGGAGGAAATGATGGCCCGGAATTGGGCCCCGACGAGTTCCTTGGGGCGCTTACGGAGTCGGATATCCAGATTTATTGGCCGTTTTCCGAAAACTGGGACGGTGATTCTATGCCGATAATAACATTCGACCCTGAGGACGGGTCGGAAAAGAACATAGGTTACAAATTGTATTATGACGATGACGGGGCCCGCCGTGTGGAGACTGTGGTGGTTGATGAGGCGCTTGCAATGAGAGAGCCGGTATGGGTGGTTAACAGGAATTCCGATGCCGGACACACTACTCTGGAGCTGTTGAGAAGAGACGATCCGGAATGGGGAGAAGGAGGCGGGACCATCATCGTAAAGCCGTCCGGAGCAGGTGCGCCTGTCAGGTCCGGAGCTTCTTCCGGGGAATTCAAGTCACTTATATTGAAGGACTTTACCATGAAGAGGAATTATGACCCGTGGTTTGCCGGAGCTTCCGAGTTTTTTGTCAGGACTGGAGCGGTCGAGGATTTCTGTGCCTCCACTGAAGCGGAGATGCGTCTCTATACCCCGACTGTCACGGACTTCATGATTGTTGTCAAAAGAAGCCAGGTAGGCGTTCCCCAGCCATTCAATGCTGTCCTGGTGTCGGAATGGACAGAACAGATGACTCACTGTGCCTTTATGATAACTGAAGATGACGGAGGCACGTGGACGGACTGGAACTGCACTGCCTTGGTGCGTGTGGCATCCAAAAGCTATGGCATAGAGATAAAACTCCCTTTCAGGTCACGTGATGACATTGTCTGGAGAGGGCAGCTTGCCCATAAGTGGCTTGAGACGAACAGCAATGTCGTTGGACATTTCGGGGATGTGGACCTTACTTTTGAGGTCGTGGAATATCAGGAGTGACTTCGCTGACTGTCATCTCGCATTTCCGGCAGTCAAAATGCAGGGCAAGGCGTCTGCCGTTGTTAATGAGGAAAAGCGGTCCGCTGTCTTTGGCCCGGTGATGCCGTGGACAGATTCCAATCTCATGGCGGATGCAGTATTTTGTCCTCATCAGCTCAGCGTCTCCCTTGTGTGAGAGTTCGTATGCCTTGTCTATTGTCTTTGCACCGGACAGGGCATATATTTCTCTGGACAGCCTGTTGGAGATGTTGCATTTGTAAGAGGCATCTTCTTTCGGGAAAGGCTTGCCGGAATCCGGATGTGGCTCTCTGTACATGAGCTCCCTGCTGATGCAGGGCATGGCCTCGAGCTTTTCGGCAAGTCCTCTTCTTATCGAGTTCATGAAAGAAGCCGTCATGAATGGAACAGGGCCTTCATGGCCGCTGTTTGCCGCGGACTCTTCATAAGCATCCATGTTGAATCTGAAATTGCCTGCGGATTTGCATATCTGGTTTCTCAGCATCGTCAGCATTTTCTCCGGATTGCCGGCATCCTGGTCTGAAGCCTGGAATGTGGAGGAAGCCTCTCTTCCGTCCTCGGTTACGGCTGTCGCTTCCACTGTCCATATTCCGTCATTCCTGGAGAAGTGGATATGAGTATTCACGTCAATCATGCGTGTGCAGCTGTTTCTCTCGATTTCCTTTTCGAATGCTGCGCTGATGTTGCGGAAAAGCCTGGCCCCGACAAAGAGTTCCGGAGTGCTCTTGCAGCGTATGGACATTCCTTCGCATACATCTCCGCGGAATCCTGTCACAGTTCCGCTTCCGGATACGAACGAGAATCCGTCCCCGTTGCTAAGAACGACTTTGTTTGAGATTGGACGTATGATGATGCGTGATTTGTCGCGGCTGAGGGATGTAATGATGCCTATCTCTTCTCCCATTGACTTTGCCGTGTCCATGCAGCTCCATTGCCCGCTTCTTTTCCCGTCAAGGAACAGCTGGGTATATCCTCTGTTGAATGTCTTTCCGGTGTCAGGAGTGAAACCTCCGCTGACATGTCCGAAGGATGCGCGCAGATATTCAGGATGCTTCCGGATGAGGCTGTCAATGGCAATGGAATAGTCCCTGACCACATTTTTGACGTATGACGCGTTTTTGAGCCGCCCCTCTATCTTGAATGAGGTGATGCCTGCCTCTGCCAGTTCCTCAAGCCTGTCACGCAGATTGTAGTCCTTGAGTGAAAGCAGGGCCTTGTCCTTGGCGAGTATCCGTCCCGAAGCGTCGGCTAGGTCGTAGCGTGAACGGCATGCCTGTATGCAGGAGCCTCTGTTGGCGCTTCTTCCTGAGATGTTCTCCGAGAGGTAGCACTGTCCGCTGTAACATACGCATAATGCTCCGTGTACGAAGAACTCCAGTTCGCAGCTTACGGCCTTGCGTATGGCTCTGATTTCTTCTAAGGAAAGTTCCCTCTCAAGGATGAGCCTTGAGAAGCCCAGGCTTTCGAGAAATACAGCCTGCTCCGGAGTCCGTATGGCGCATTGGGTGGAGGCATGCAGAGGAAGCCTGAATCCTGTTCCGTCCAGGCCTCCCTGCCTTGCAAGTTCAAGAATGGCGAGGTCCTGCACGATAATGGCGTCAGCCCCTGCCTCCTGTATCTCCATCATCTGTCTTCTGGCCTGCTCCAGTTCGCTGTCATATATTATTGTGTTCATGGTCACGAAAATGCGTGCCCCGAACTTGTGGGCATGGCTGCAAAGCTTCTGTATGTCGCTCATGCTGTTTCCTGCAGCCTGGCGTGCCCCAAACTGCTCGCCGGCGATATACACAGCATCGGCACCGCAGTCTATGGCTGCGATGCCGATCTGAAGGTCTCTTGCCGGGGCAAGCAGCTCGATCTGCCTCATGCTATTTGAGGGTTTCGAGCATCTGTTTTGCCGTAGGGCCGAACTTAGGGTCGCTCAGAATCATCTGGTAATATTCCTTTGCCTTTGCGTTGTCACCCATCTGCTGTGCTGTAGCGGCGATAGTATATTTGAACTGGTTGGCGTCCTTGGCGTTAGGAGACAGCTCAAGATATTTCTCAAGATACTGTATGGCTTCAGCGTTCTTCTTGAGCTGTGAAGCCGCTGTACCCGCTACTTTCATCGCAGTCGCATTCTCAAGGTAAGAGTCTGACTTGAGGGCCGCTGCAATGGCCTCCTCATATTTCTTTGCCTTAAGCTGTGCGGCAGCTGTCTTGACATACATGTTTGAAAGCTGCTTGTATGCGTTCTTGTCCTGTCCGTGTCTTGCAGAAAGAAGGAAAGCCTCCTCAGCCTCAGCCTGCTGTCCTGCACCGTTGAGCGCCATTCCGAGACGGAGGGCTGCCATTCCGTTTGTGCTGTCAGCTGCCACAACCTGCTTGTACGCCTCAGCTGCTCCCGCGAAGTCCTTTGCATTGAGAAGGTCGTTGGCTTTCATCATGCTCACCTGTCCGATGAGCGTCTTTGCCTCCTCAGCGGTTTCCATGTTGCCGTAAAGCTCCGCAGTCTCCACTGTCATATTGAGCTGCTGTGCGGCAGCATCGAAATTGTCAGCTTTGATGAGGTCTTTCGCCATTGAGAGCATTACGACAGGGATGTTGTTCCTGCAGTTGTCTGCAATCTCAGCACCTTCCTCTCCGAGAGTCTCGGCCATTGTAAGCGCTGATTTGAAATATTCCAGTGCTGCATCCTTGTTGCCCATATTAAGCTCCATCGCTCCGTTGTTGTAGGTCTCTGTCACCTGGTTTATGTCCTGGGCTGACATAGTGCCTGCCGCCATTGCGGCTGCGGCAAAAATGAGGAAAAATTTCTTCATGACGTTATCTTATTTGTTCAACATAATTATCCGTTAGGCCAGATAAATGCAAAAATAGGAATTTTTTGTTTTATTTTTGCACCCGGCTATGGTATTTGTTATGAAAAAAGGGATTACACATATATTTGCATCAGCTCTGACCGTGCTTTTTGCCGGTGTGCTGCATGCCCAGGAAATTCCTGTGCTTCCTGCCGACCCGGCAGTCACTTCAGGAGTCCTTCCTAACGGGATGGCCTATTATATAGCTTCAAACGGTTCTGAGAAAGGCTTTGCGGACTTTGCGCTTGTGCAGAGGACCGGGTTTGGCACTGTGCCGGACTCTCTTTCTTGCATGGTCGGGGACGCGGCTTACGGCGCATTGGATTCGCTTCCGCATTTTACGGGAACTTCTCCTGTGAAATTTCTTGCAAGACACGGCTGCGGACCTGGACCGGAAGGATTTGTAAGCGTCTCAGAAGATGCTACCGTCTATAATTTCCGTGATGTCATGCTTTCCTGCGAGTCGGTCACGGATTCGTTGCTTCTCATGATAATTGACATCGTGGACCGTTCCCGTTCAGATGAAGGCTTCTTCATGAGGGAATGGTATGCCCCTTCCGACCAGGCGGTTATAGTCAGCGGTGACGTGGACGCAGGCCGGGTAGCTGAAAAACTCCGGATGCTTTCATATGTATGTACTTCGGGAACATCCCTCCCGCGTCCGGAATATATGTGGGAAGACCGTCCTGAAGTGGAGTTCATGGCTTCTGATACCATAAGCGGAAATATTGCAGAAGTCTCTTTGACATGGCGTTCGCCGCGCACTCCGAAAGAGTACATGAATACGGTCCAGCCTGTCATCTATGATATTGCGCTTGACGAGCTGGCTCTTATAGCCCGTGACAGGGTAATGGCGGAAATGTATGAGAGGAATATCCCTGTGGCGGATGTCTCTTGTGTCCGCTATGGCGGGCTGTCAGGTCCTGCCGACGAGCATTTCCGTGTGTCTGCCTCGGTCGCCGCGGAAGATGTGCGTGGAGCACTTGGGACCTTGTCTTCGTGCATGTCGGTTCTTGATGCGGACGGCGCGTCCAGGGGAGAGTTCCGGACTGCTGGCAAAATCTGTCTTGACATGCTTGAAGAGGATGCTTCTGCTCCATTGAAATGGAACAGGGACTATGTTGACAGGTGCGTCTGGGCCTTCCTTTACAACGGCACGCTTGCCTCAGCCAAAGAAAAAAGGGCTTTCCATGCTTCGAGAAGTGTACATGACACCACAATGCTCAGACTTTTCAACGGCATATCCTCAGCCCTGCTCGGAGGCAAGGGAAACCTGACGGTAAAGGCGGACGGGATGGCGGAAAATGAGCTTAAGCATGTCTTCGATTCCGCATGGCATTCGGCTCCGCACCATGACTGGAGGAAAGTCTATTCTCCGGACCCTGCAGACACGGTTTCGCTGCCTGGCATCGGGCCTAAGGTAAAGATAAAGTCAATCAAGAAAGAGCATACTTCCGGAGGTGAGATCTGGACTTTCACAAACGGTTTCAGAGTCATATACAAGAAGATGCCGTCAAATGGTGACATGTATTATATGATGGCCATGAACGGGGGCTATGGTGAGGTTGACGGCCTTGGAAGGGGAGAAGGTGCCTTCATGTCGGATTATCCTCAGCTTTGCTATATTTCCGGCCTTAAGGGACGTGACTTCAAGAAGTTGCTAAGGTCTTTGGACATGACAATGGATACAAGGGTGAATCCTACGAATACCATGGTCAGCGGAAAAGTCCCTAAAAAAAGGATGCAGCTGCTGATGCGTTCACTTTTGGCATTCTCCAATGAGCGCAGGCCGGACAGCACCGCATTCTCGTATTATGTAAAGAGCGAAAAGCTCCGTCTTGACATGACAAGAAGAAGCGGCGCGGACGTAGCTGCGGCAATAGACAGCCTTACTTGTCCGGACTATGACTATTCTCCGTACAAGTCAGCATCTAATCTTGACATGGGTGTCGCGGATAAGGCGGAGGCGCTGTTCGCTTCCCTGTCTTCGAAAATGAATGACGGCGTGCTTATCCTTGTCGGGGATATGGATGAGAGCGCCCTTAAGAAAATGCTGTCCATGTATGTTGGGGGCTTCAGGACAAGGGACATTGCCTTCAGGCGCCCTTCTGTGAGATATCAGCCGCTGTCCGGGTGGCTTACCTACACGGTTGACGGGCCGCGTGACGGAATGGTTGTGGCAATGTCTTCGCGCCTGCCGATGACGGCGGAAAACAATCTTGCGGCTCCTGTGGCGGCCATGGCTCTGTGGAAGGGACTGACTGAAGCATTTGCAGGGACTGGAGTGTCGTCCGAGGTGTCGTATTCGTGCGGGATTTATCCGGAGGAGCGTTTCAGTGTGATGATTTCTCTTTCTCCGGCTCCCGGCAGCAGTCCTATGGCGCTCATAGGTACAGTCCGTTCTGTGCTTGCAGGATTGTCACAGGAATGCATCCCTGAAGAGGACATGTCCATATATAAGGCATATGTGAAGAATTGCCTGGCCCTCGAGATGTCAGCTCCGGACTATTGGAGGTATGCCATTGCCTTGAGATATCTTGAAGGCAAGGATTTCTCGACCGGATATGACGTCAAGACTGATGCGCTGTCTTCTGAGAAAATCCGCCAGATTATTTCCCTGCTGGAAAAGGGGACGAAAGTTGAATATATTGTAAAAGGAAAATAATGTATCACGGAACAATAATCCAGATTTATGACTGTCTGGTGTCAGAAGAGATTCTGACGGAATATTTTTCATGCGACTATGAGAAATGCAAGGGATGCTGCTGTGTGATAGGTGACAGCGGCGCTCCTATGGAGGAATGCGAGGCCGGTGCCATAGAGAAGAATTACGGTATATTCTCTCCTCTGATGAGGGAGGAAGGTCGTGCGGCCGTAGCTGCGAAAGGCTTTTTTGAAATTGATTGTGACGGGGATATGGTAACTCCGCTTGTGCCCGGCAGCGAAGAGTGCGCCTATACCATGTTTGATGAGGCCGGCAATTGCTTCTGCAGCATGGAGCGCTGCTGGTTTCAGGGCAAGGGCGATTTCCGCAAGCCGATTTCATGCTGGCTCTACCCCATAAGGATAACCCAGCTCAGCAACGGGACAAGGGCCTTGAACCTGCACCGCTGGGAAATATGCAGGGACGCTTTCGAAAAAGGCAAAAAAGAAAAGGTCCGCGTATATGAATTCCTACGCGAACCTATAGAGCGTTTCTTCGGCGAAGAATTTTACTGCGCCTTGTCTGAAGCTGCCAAAAGGCTTAATGCGGACTCATAGTCCGCTTCATTCACTTTCAGCTTGATGTTCTGTTCTGCGGCATTGATGGAAGGATAGGAGGATACTTCTCCGAACACCTCAGCTTCGATGCCGTTGTATTCGAGCATTCCCTTGGCGATGCTTGCGCGCATCGGGTCAGAGAATTTCGCCACTGTCTTAAGCTGTTTCATAACTGACAGATTTAAAAGGTTATTAATACTTTCCGCATCATTCACATTCCGGTGAGATGCGGTGCTCCAGTCCGGCCGACAGTCTCATCACGTCTTTTCTCAGTCCTTCCAACGTCAGATTTCCGGGCATTCCCGTGACGGTAATCCTGTCTTCGCACATCTTGATTATCCTTCCTGCTGCTCCCCTGCGGCGGAAAGTCGCGGTGTCCTTGCTTTCGTTTTCAAGAACATAGCCCCTTTCTTCGAAAAACCTTACGGCTTCTGCCCGGATGTCAGCCCACTCTCCGGATATTCCGATTTCGCGCGTTATGAACCCGACTTTCGGATACACTGCGGCAACCAATGCAAAAAATATGGCAATCTTCCACAATGCGCTGTATCCTCCGTCGAAAATCTGGGAAATGTCGCCTTCAACGGCTCCTATGAACACCAGCATGAAGATGATGATGGCGGTGACGGCTGAGAAATAGAAAAAATATTTGATGGACCTTATGAGATATTTCATCATATTTATGTTTATTTGAGTAAATGGCTTTAAATTTGTTCGCAGGACAAATATAGCAAAATTATTATCTTTGTGACCGCAAAGAAAAATTTAATCATCAAACTGACACTATCATGGAAGATCAGAAATTGAAGAAAATCATGTATGTCCTCGCTGCTGTGGCCGTAGTGCTTGCAGGAGTCCTGGCTTACATATGGTATGACAAGTACACTGTGGAAAAAGAACTTGAGAGCGAGAAGGCAGATCTCATAGGCCAGCTCAATACCTTGAATGACGACTATGCCTCGCTGTCTTCTGACTATGAGGACGTCAACCTCCAGCTTGATTCGTCAAGGCTTGAGGTGCAGCTGCTGATAGAGAAGCTCACCAAGACCGAGGCTACCAACAGGGCCAAGATACGCCAATATGAGAGGGAGCTCGGAACATTGAGGACAGTGATGCGCGGATACGTAAAGCAGATAGACTCCCTGCATTCTCTTAACAAGCAGCTTACGGCAGATGCCGCTGAGGCAAGACGTGAGGCGGCCGAGAACAGGAGACGTTCTGAGGAGCTTTCTAAGACAGTGGAAGACCTCTCCGGACAGGTTGCAGCAGGTGCCGTAATAAAGGCGAGGGGACTCAGGGCTGAGGCATATAATGCGTCAAACAAGGTTACCGACCGCAGCAGCAGGGTCAAATATCTGCTCGCAACCCTCAATCTTGTAGAGAACGACCTTGCGGAGAAAGGCCCGGTTACAGTATATATCCGCGTGAAGGATCCTGAGGGAATCCTCCTTCTGAACGGTACACAGAAAGCTTTTGAATACAATGGCGAGACCATGATATGCTCCGCTTCACGTGAAGTTGACTATCAGGGCTCAGAGGTGGAGCTTGGAATCTATCTCAACGACATTCCTGAGTATGCGAAGGGAATTTACACTGTTGAGGCATTCACGTCACAGACATTCCTCGGGACTACGGAACTGATGCTCCGATAATTCGTTTTCCTGTGATATACGTGCATGTTCCTTTTTGCAGGAGTTTCTGCATATATTGTGACTTTTATTCTGAAATTGCGGCCGGAAGCTGCATGGGAGGAGACCCTTCCGCACGTGACTCTGTCTATGGCAGATATGCCGATGCGCTTGCAAAAGAGATTGCCGCCCGGGGCACGGAAATTTCGGATACGGTCAATACCTTATATATAGGAGGTGGCACCCCGTCGGTGCTGCCCCTTTCTTTTTTCTCTTCACTGCTTGATGCCTTGCGTGCTGCCGGTCATGGCGGGCCTTTCGATGAATTTACTGTCGAGGTCAATCCGGACGACATAGTGGAAAAGGGCGGGGAATACGTGGAAGGCCTGCTGAAGCTCGGGGTAAACAGGGTCAGCATGGGAGTGCAGTCCTTTGATGACCGGATGCTCAGGTGGATGAACCGCAGGCATGATGCGGAATCTGCGCGAAAAGCCTATTCCATTCTGGAGAACTCCGGGGTGGAAAACATAAGCATAGATCTTATTTTCGGCATTTCCTCCCTCACGGACCGGGAGTGGAGGGATACCCTTGAAAAGGCTCTGGCGATATCTCCAAGCGGAACTCTTCCCAAGCACGTGTCTTCTTACCAGCTCTCGGTCGAGCCGGGGAGCGCCTTGGCCTCGCTTGTGGAAAAAGGCCGTTATGAAGAGGCGTCAGACGAGATGTGCATGAACCAGTATGCAATGCTGTGTGAGGCAATGGCTTCAGCCGGATATCATCATTATGAAATATCGAATTTCGCCCTTCCGGGATATGAGGCATTGCATAACAGTGCATATTGGCGCCATGTCCCGTATCTCGGACTTGGCCCCGGCGCCCATAGCCTTGTCTGCTCTCCTGTGGCGGCGGGACTCTGTGGTGGCATGAGTGCAGTTACTGATGACGTTCCGGGGAAAGTCATGATGAGACGATGGAATAATCCTGACCTGAAGTCATATCTCGATGCGGCCGGGACAGGAGATTTCAGCCTTGCAGGCGGATGTGAAATCCTGACCGGTGAGCAAATCGTGACGGAGAAGATAATGCTTGCCCTCAGGACATCTGAAGGCATTGACAGTGAATATCTTGAAAGGCATTGTCCGGCAAAGGCCCTTGAACGCGCCCTGATGGTGGGGAATCTGATAAAAACTCCTTCGGGAAAAATTTATATACCGGAAGACCATTATTTTGTTTCCGATGGTATAGTTTCTGATATACTCTGACCCGGGCCGGCCGTTGGTGCTCATATGAGAGAAAAGTCCACGGCCTGTGGCCATGAACAGAGTATTTATTAACATTCAGAAATTTTAAAGTTATGAACGTAGGAAATTCAATTGCCTGCTTTATCGCAGGCGCTTTGGCAGGAGCTGCCACAGCATTGCTTCTTGCACCTGAGTCAGGTGAAAAGACACGCGAGAAAATCAAGAAGGGAGCGGCCGAGGTCGCATCAACGGCAAAGAGCAAGCTTGCGGAAGGGCTTGACGCAGTAGAAGGCGCGCTTGCAAAGCAGAAAGGAATGTAGTATGCAGACGCCGTTTGAGGATCTTTCTTCAGGAGCCAAGGAATATTTGGAACTGAAGGCCGAAGACCTTAAGCTTGGAGCGGTTGAGGGCCTTTCTGTCGGACTCGGAAGAATATTCGCCCTGGTGGTGATGCTTCTGCTCCTGATGGTGGCCCTCACCGCTTTTACTTTTGGCTTCGTTCTGCTTCTCGGAAACTGGGTCGGCAGTTATGCTGGCGGGGCATTCATAATGGGAGGAATCCAGCTTGCAGCCATCGGCATACTTTTCATTTTCCGCAAGAAGCTGTTTGTAAACATGTTCGTGAAACTTTTAATCAGCATCGTTTATGATAGAGACTGATTATGGCGCAATCAAGGACCGCGCTCAGCTGCGTTCTTGCCGCAGACTGCTGAAAGTGCAGGCAGAGGCAAAGGGACAGGCTCTTTCGGGACTTTTGGGAGAAGTCAAATCATATTACTCTCCGGGTAAGGTGGCGTCGATGGTGATTGGCAATGCCGCATCTTCATTCAGTTGGGCTGCAGTATTGCTTCCGATTGTACATGCCGTGAGAAAAAAGCTCGGTTAGTGGATACAATTTTGACAAAGCCGGGGAAGGCTTCCGCGTCAGGGAGTCTTTTCCGGCTTGTTTCGTATATTATTCATTGGTTTTTCGTATAATTGCAATTCGGGAGAAATCAATTTGACATATCATGGAAAATATCTTCAAGAAAAGGATTGAGGCCCTGAGGGACATGATGGCGGACAATGGTTGGGATGCGGTTGTCCTGAGCGGCTCGGACCCTCATGCGAGCGAGTATCCTGCCCCGCGCTGGAAACAGGTGGAATGGCTTACAGGGTTCACGGGTGAGGCCGGGGATCTGGTGATAACTGCTGACCATGCCGGACTTTGGACGGATTCCCGCTATTTCGTGCAGGCTGTCTCGCAGCTTGAAGGGACCGGGGTGGAGCTTCACAAGACACGTGTACCAGGTGCTGTCGGGATACCGGAATGGCTTTCGGGAAAGGCTCGTGTGGTGGCTGTTGACGGATTATGCCAAAGCGTCAAGGCCGTTGAGGAAATCAAGGCGGCTATAGGTGAAGACGGGATTGCCGTTGATGTTCCTGATATGCTTGATTCCTTGTGGGCCGGGAGGCCTTCTGTGCCCGTTACCCCGGTGACTACGCTTGATGTGGAATGTTTCGGAGGCATTCCGAGAGTGGACAAAATATCGTGGCTGCGCAAATGGATGCTTCTGCAAGGGGTGGACATGATGCTCGTCTCGTCTCTTGATGAGATTGCATGGCTGCTGAATGTACGTGGCAGTGACATTGACTATAATCCCCTTGTGATTTCTTATCTGCTTGTCTCGCAAGATTATGTGAAATGGTTTGCACGCAAGCCCGGGTGCGGCGGGCCTTTCCCTGATACCATAGACAGTTATGATGAGCTGAGGGTTGATCAGGTTGAAGTTGAGGACTATGATGCGCTTGCTTTCGCTCTCTCGGATTTGTCACAGGATGATGGCCGGGTCAGAATCTTTATTGACCCTTCAACCTTGAATTATCATATTTACAGCCATATAATCAGGAACTATGACCGCTCCGACGTGATATGCGGAACTTCTCCTGTCATTTTGGAGAAGTCTGTCAAGACTCCCTCTGAGATAGAGTCTCTCAGGCAGACTTTCATAGAGGACGGCGTGGCCATGGAGAGGTTTCTTCATTGGCTCGAAGACGAGGTGTCGTCCGGACGTGAGGTCACGGAGCGTGAGGCGTCCGTGCAGCTTTCCGCTTTCCGTGCGGAGATTCCAGGATACAGGGGTGACAGCTTTGAAAACATTTCCGCCTATGGGCCGTCTGCTGCTCTTCCGCATTATTGCATTCCGGCCGAAAATCCTCCCGTGATACGCCCGAGCGGCCTTTATCTTGTGGATTCCGGGGGACAATACCTTACCGGAACGACTGACATTACGCGTACAGTCCCGATGGGAGAATGCACGAGGCTCGAGAAGGAAGACTATACTGTCGTGCTGAAAGGCATGATAGCCCTGTCCATGGCGGTTTTTCCGCGCGGTACCGCCGGCTGCCAGCTTGATGTGCTTGCCCGCGGGCCGATGTGGCGTACAAGGCGCAACTATGGTCATGGTACTGGACACGGTATAGGCTTTTGGCTTTGTGTGCATGAGGGGCCTCAGGACATAAGGCAGAATTTCAATGCACAGCCTCTCTTGCCGGGCATGGTCACTTCGAACGAGCCTGGATTGTATCGTGAGGGGATGCATGGCATACGTCACGAGAATGTGGTCCTGTGCCGTGAAGCAGGCAAGGATGAGTTCGGGGACTGGCTTGATTTCGAGACTCTTACGCTCTGTCATATTGACACTTCTGCCGTGCTTGCGGATATGCTCTCCTCTGATGAGCTGAAATGGCTGAACAGCTATAATGAACGCGTATATCGCACGCTTTCTCCTCTTCTTCCTCCGGAGGTGTCCGCATGGCTGCGCTACAAGACAATGCCTTTATAGGATGTTTCTTGCGTTTTGGGTAAAAAGAACGGGTGGCCGAACTGCTTCAGCCACCCGTTTATGGTAAATTGAGATTCTTTCCTTAGAAAATCAGTCCGTTTGCATGGCAGAATGCATTTACAGCTACCGCTACGAATCCGAAGATTACGACGGCTGTGAAGATGTAGCCGAGTACCTGGAGTCTCTTCTCCCAGATGCCGTTGCTGAGTCCCACTGTCTGGAACGCGCTCCAGAAACCGTGTGTGAGGTGGAAGCCGAGCGCTCCGAACCATACGATGTAGAGGAGAGTCATCCACCATGTTCCGAATGTTGCGTTGAGAAGCTCGTAAGGGTTCTCTGCGTGTGAGCCCATGAACTCCTGAAGCTGCATGTCAGCCCAGAAATGTGAGAGGTGGAATCCGAGGATGCCGAGTACGATAATTCCGAGGGCGAACATGTTCGTTGATGCCCAAGACTCAGTCTTTGCCTTGCTTGCCACTTCATAGCGCTTGTAACCTCCGCGTGACTGGATGTTGCACCATGTGAGGTAAGCCGCGTAAATGATGTGAATCACGAATCCGAAGGCAAGGACAGGTACCATGACTGTCACTATAGGAAGTGCCATGAAGTCGCAGCCTGCCTGGAAGAGTCCGTCTGCCGCACCGTATTTTCCTGTGAAAGAGTCAATCACGGAAAAGAAGTTGATTGTCATGTGAAGAAGAAGGAAGATGATGAGGAACAGGCCGCTTATGCTCATGATAAGCTTCTTGCCGATTGAAGATGTGAAAATGTTAGCCATATCTTTTTACAATGTTTGATTATCGCTTGCAATTGCACTTTAAAAGCGCGCTTCAAGTGTGCAAAGATATATTCTTTCTTGCAAGTTTCATAATAATTCGGTACTTTTGTTTGCTTGAAATACAGAAACTGTTTTTTATGGGAAAATATAAAAGGGTCCTGCTCAAGTTGAGCGGGGAGAGTCTCGGAGGGCCTTCGGGCAAGGGGATTGACGAAAGCTGGCTCGCGGCGTATGCAGAGGAGATCGCATCTGCCGTAAGGGGAGGCCTTCAGGTGGCGATTGTGATTGGCGGAGGCAATATCTTCCGCGGCTTGCAGGGCGTAGGCAAGGGATTCGACAGGGTTAACGGGGACAAGATGGGAATGCTTGCCACTGTCATAAATTCTTTGGGACTTGCCATGGCCATACGTTCGGCAGGAGTTGAGGCTGAGGTTTTCACGGCCACTCCGATGATGCCGGTGGCAAGGTATTATATGAGGGATGATGCCGTTGCCGTAATGGAGCGCGGTGGAGTCGCTCTTATTGCCGGCGGAACAGGCAATCCTTATTTCACTACCGATTCCGGTGCGGCGCTCAGGGCTCTTGAGATAGGTGCGGACGCACTTCTGAAGGGAACGCGCGTTGATGGTGTGTATGACTCTGACCCGGAGAAGAATCCGGATGCCGTGAAATATGACGAGCTTTCGTTCGACAAGGCTATCGGGGACCGCCTTAAGGTCATGGACCAGACCGCGTTTGCCCTTTGCCGTGAGGGCAACATGCCTATAATCGTGTTCGACATGAATGCCAAGGGCAATCTCGGAAAGCTTGTGCTCGGTGAGAAGGTCGGCACCCTGGTTCATGTGTAATGAAGTGAATTCAAAGAAACATTTATAATATGATTACAAGAGCTAAAGAAATTCTGGCGGGCGCCAAGTCTAAGATGGGCGACGCTGTTGCTTTCCTTGAAGAGGATCTGAAGACATATCGTGCCGGAAAGGCGAATCCGTTGGTTTTCAACAATATCCTTGTCGATTATTACGGTAGCCCGACTCCGGTTCCGCAGGTTGCGTCAGTGACTGCTCCGGATGCGAAAACCCTGATGATCCAGCCTTGGGAGAAGAAAATGATTCCGGTTATCGAGAAGGCCATCCTTGATGCCAATGTGGGGCTTACTCCGCAGAATAACGGCGAGAGCATCCGCTGCAATATCCCGCCTCTTACTGAGGACCGCAGGAAAGAGCTCATAAAGAAGGCCAAGGCTGCCGGCGAGAACTCCAAGGTTGTTGTGAGGAATGCCCGCCGCGATGCAATTGAGCTTCTTAAGAAAGCGCAGAAGGACGGAATGCCTGAGGATATGCAGAAGGAGTATGAGCAGAATATCCAGAAGGAGACTGATGCGTTCACCAAGAAGATTGACGAGCTTGTTGCCTCCAAGGAGAAGGAAATCATGACTGTCTGATTCCGATTGCAGATATTTTAGGATTATATTATTACGGTATGAACAACTGCTTCCGATTTAGCCGATTTTTTGGTTATAGCTATTCCTTGAAAAGGGTATAGTCCGGAAGTTGTGCTCATACTGGTGATATTTTGATTGTAGGGGCTGTCCGGATTTCCGGGCAGCCTTTTTGATGTATTATGGCTTCTGTTATGGAGGCAAATTGGGATGAATCATGAAAAGAGTGGCGGTTCAGGGTGTCAAAGGCTGCTTTCATGAGCAGGCTGCACGACTTTTTTATGAGGCCCACGGGTGTGGGGACCTGGAGATAGTGGAATGTCCGGCTTTCGCGGACTTGTTTCTTGCCGTGGAGTCCGGAAGGGCTGATGCGGCTGTCATGGCTATTGAGAATACCGTATCCGGAGGACTGCTTCCGAATTTCGGGCTGCTCCGGCAGTACGGGAGGAAGATAAAGGGAGAGGTGTTTTTGCGGATAAGGCAGAATCTGATGGCATTGCCAGGACAGGAAATCGGGGACATCCGGGAGGTCAGGACGCACTATATGGCGATTAACCAGACCCGTGAATTTTTCAACGGATGTCCTTGGATAAGGCTTGTCGAGTCGGAGGATACGGCCAAGAGTGCGGCTGAGGTGGCTTCTGAGAGGCTTGAAGGCGTTGGGGCTGTGGCTTCTTCTCTTGCTGCCCAGCTGTATGGCCTTGAGGTGCTTGCGGAGGGGATTGAGACATATAAGCAGAATTTCACGAGGTTCCTTGTGTTTGATGAGTCTCTGGAAGTTGATCGGGATAAGGTCAACAAGGCTTCCGTTTGCTTTACCTTGCCTCACGAGCCAGGGTCGCTGGCTCATGTGCTGACTATTCTGTCGTTTTACGGGATGAATCTCACGAGGATACAGTCGCTTCCGATTCCAGGGCATGAGTGGCAGTATTTTTTCTATGTTGACATCAAGTTTGAGGACCGGGTACGGTATGGGCAGGCTCTTGCTGCGGTGAGGCCTTTGATGGAGGACCTGGATATTCTCGGAGAGTATGTAGCTGCGGTGTGAAATTACAAAACTGATTGGCCATGATAGTGAGACCGGCAAAGAGGACGGAGGATGTCCGGGAATATTATTTTTCCAGAAAGTTGAAAGAGATAGCCAGACTGGATGCTGGGCGGGAGGTGCTCGGCGAGGATGCCGTGATTAATCTCGGCATCGGCTCGCCCGGCGGCATGCCTCCGCAGGAGGCAATCGCCGCGCTGTGCGCAGGCGCACAGCAGAGCGCCTCTCATGTTTACCAGAGCTATGTGGGCATCCCGGAACTTAGGAATGCATTTGCAAGATGGTATGAGGATTGGTATGGCGTCTCTTTGGACCCTGACACTGAAATCCAGCCTCTTTTCGGCTCCAAGGAAGGCATCATGCTCATTTCGCTCGCATTTCTGGATGAAGGTGACAGGGTGCTTGTTCCCGACCCGGGCTATCCTGCTTATTCCTCAGCATCCCGGCTTGCAGGAGGGGTACCTGTGCCCTATGACCTTGTGGAAGAGCACGGATGGCAGCCGGATTTTGATGCCTTGGAGTCCATGGACCTTTCGGGAGTGAAGCTGATGTGGACGAATTGGCCGAACATGCCAACCGGAGCTCCTGCGTCGGAAGAACTGTTTGCCCGCTTGGCTGATTTCGGCAGAAGGCACGGCATCCTCATATGCAATGACAATCCTTACAGCTTCATTCTCAATGGTTCTCCGCTGTCCATCCTGTCTGTTCCTCATGCAAAGGAATGCTGCCTGGAGCTTAATTCCTTAAGCAAGGCCCACAACATGTCCGGCTGGCGCATAGGCATGCTGGCGGCTGACCGGGAAATAGTATCGCAGGTGCTCAAGGTCAAGAGCCAGATGGACTCCGGGATGTTCCGTCCCATGCAGCTTGCCGCTGTGGAGGCTCTTGCGCAGGGTCATGACTGGTTCGGCAGGCTTAATGAGGAGTATCGCAGAAGACGCATTGCCGCCGGAAAACTATTTGACTTGATAGGAGCGGAATATGATTCCAATAGCTGCGGCATGTTCCTGTGGGGCAAGGTAGGGACTGGCAATCCTCTGCTTGCCGGATATGCAGGCTGTACGTCCGGCATGACTTCAGGTGAGGTGGTTTCGGACAGGTTGCTTCATGAGGCTGGCGTGTTCATTGCTCCGGGATTCATTTTTGGCAGGAACGGCAGCGGCTATGTGCGTATATCGCTTTGTGCTGAGGTACCGGTTTTGGAAAAGGCCTGCCGTAAGATAGAGGATATGATGGAGAACTTCATTTTGCGGTAAGAATATGAGGGTAGGGATTATTGGATTGGGCCTGATAGGAGGCTCCATGGCGCTGGATCTCAGGAAGAGAGGGTTTGCCGATGAGGTCATAGGAGTTGAGGCTGACGCCGTCAATGCGGCTTTGGCAGTAAGGCTTGGCCTTGTTGACAGGCTTGCCGGTTATGAGGAATGTCTGTCTCAGAGCGATGTGGTAGTGCTTGCCGTCCCGTCCGGAGTTGCTGAAAAAATGCTGCCGGATATTCTGGACCGCATTGCCGCCGGCAGCGGAGAAAATGATTGCCGTAAGATTGTCACTGACGTATGTTCTGTAAAGGAACGGTTGGCAGGATGTGTGCAGGGGCATCCGCTGCGTGGGAGGTATGTTGCTGCCCATCCTATGGCCGGTACAGAATGCAGCGGGCCTTCTGCTGCGGTTTACGGACTTTTTGACGGTCACGCCTGCATAATATGTGACGGTGAATCATCTTCAGAAGACGCCGTCAGCACCGTGTCTGAGCTTTTCTCCAGCCTTGGAATGCGCCTGTTGCACATGGCTGCCGCAGACCATGATGTCCACGCGGCTTATGTGTCCCATATATCGCATGTGACTTCATTTGCCCTTGCGCTGACCGTCCTGGACAAGGAAAAGGATGAGAAGCATATCTTTGACCTTGCTTCCGGAGGATTTTCTTCGACGGTGCGCCTGGCGAAAAGCAGCCCGGACATGTGGACGCCTGTACTTGCCATGAACAGGGATAATGTGCTGGAAGTCATGGACACTTATATGTCAAAGATGAGGATGTTCCGCGATGCCGTCGCTTCGGGGGACAATGATGCTGTGCATGAACTCATTGCCCGGGCGAACATTATACGCAGGATAATAAAGTGACGGATGCCGCAGGTTCCGGTAAGCGGGTTGCGGATTTATTGCTAAATTTGGAAGATTAAAATTTTTAAAAGACAAGCCTTATGTCAGACACAAGAAGACTTGACATAGCCCCTCTGAGCGAGTGGGGAATGTTCACGGAGCCGAGGCCGAGCGTGATTGCCGGTCCCTGCAGCGCAGAATCTGAAGAGCAGCTCATGGAAACTGCGCGCGAACTCAAGGAGTTCGGAATAAATGTGTTCCGTGCCGGCATATGGAAGCCGAGGACTCATCCGGGCTCATTCGAGGGAGTCGGCGCTCAGGGCCTGAAATGGATGCAGAGGGTAAAGCATGAGCTTGGACTGAAGATTTCTACTGAAGTGGCCAACGAGAAGCATGTGTTTGAATGCCTGAAATATGGTGTCGATATGGTATGGATAGGCGCAAGGACTACAGCCAATCCGTTTCTCGTTCAGGAGATTGCGGATGCCCTGAAAGACACTGGCATACCTGTGCTTGTGAAGAATCCTGTCAATCCGGACATAGACCTTTGGGTCGGCGCGCTGGAGCGTCTGAACAGGGCAGGCATAAGGAAGCTCGGTGTCATACACAGGGGATTCTCGACTGCGGAAAAGATAAGGTACAGGAACAATCCGGAGTGGCAGATTGCCATTGAGCTGCGCAGCCGTTATCCCCATCTTCCGTTTTTCTGCGACCCGAGTCATCTCGCAGGTTCGCGTGAATATATAATGGAGGTGTCCCAGCGGGCCCTTGACCTTGGGCTTGACGGCCTTATGGTCGAGTCGCACTGCAACCCTTCATGCGCATTGAGCGATGCTGGCCAGCAGCTTGAGCCGCGCCAGCTGAGGGAGATGCTTTACAACGGGCTTGTCGTCCGTGACACTGATTCCGATTCTCCCCAGTGGAAAGACAATATCGACCAGCTGCGCACGAAGATTGACATCATAGACGAGAATCTTCTTTACATGCTTGGCTCGAGGATGAAGATAAGCCGTCAGATAGGGGAGTACAAGAGAGACCACAATATAGCCATACTCCAGACTTCACGCTGGGATGCTGTGCTCGCCAAAGTCATTGAGAAAGGAAGGGAGTATGATCTCGGGGAGGATTTCCTCAAGACGGTTTTCAATGCGGTTCACGAGGCTTCGGTTGAGGTTCAGGATGATGTCCTGTCTGACAAAAGCCTGGATTGACGCGGACTCAGAGCAGTTTTTCCTTAAGCAGTGCGGTAAATGCCGCATGGTCACGGCTGCATAGGAACTCTGTCTTTATCGGAGCATAGAACATCCTCTGTTTCAAGATGTCAGGAACATTTTTGGCATCCCTCATCCTCTGGCTGTCCTTTTCGGTCGTCATTATGACGGATGTGGGGAATTCTTCCGCAGCATTGCGTATTGTACGTATGTCGCTGCGGGTGAATTTGTGGTGGTCCGGGAAATTGAAGTGGCTGACAATCTTGTATGTGTCTCTAAGGTAGCTGACAAGGGGGCTGTCATTGGCGATTCCGGAAAACAGGATGAGCCTCTTCGCATACAGATACCTGTAGTCTCCTTCAGGAAATACGGCCTCAGGCGTGCAGTATGATATGGTGGTGAAGAACAGATGCCTCGTTTTCCCGTCTGCATCCGTTCCGCTGCATGATGCCGCATCGTAGTTGCCCAGTCCGAGTGCCTCGGCCCAGGTTCCTTTCTGCCAGCCGTTCATGTCCTTGGGGCATTTGGTCACGATGATTATATCTGCTGCGTCAACTCTTTCCGGCAGGTCACGCAGTCTTCCGACAGGTATGAGATGGTCATTGAACACAGGCCTGCCGCAGTCAATCAGGACAATTGAGACTCCTGCTTTAATCGCCCTATGCTGGAATGCGTCATCAAGAATTATGAGGTCCGCCTTTGCCATCTCCTTGTCACGGCATTTGCGGGCTTTCTTGGAGGTCTTGAGCTTTTCGGGGTGCGTCAGAAATTCGCATCCCTCTTTTCTTGACTTGTCAACAGCCACAGTGACATCCGGGAACTTTTTCTTTATCTGAAGCGGCTCGTCCCCGTAGTCCGTTGCAGTCCCGCTTGAGATGACCTGCTGGAAGCCCCGGGTCTTTCTCTTGTATCCCCTTGACAGCACAGCTATGTTCATGTCGCGCAGCTCATCGTCGTTGAGGATAGTCCTGAGCAGCATTTCCGTGTGCGGGGTCTTGCCTGTGCCGCCGACGGTCACGTTGCCTACGCAGATGGAAGGCACGTCCGGGGTGTATGTCTTGCGGATTCCGCAGTCGTACAGCAAGTGACGTATCTTGAGCACGAGCCAGTATGGAAAGAGCAGTATCTTGTCTGTCATAATACTTTCATTCTGAAAAAGAGGGTGCAAAATTACTCAAAAAATCGTCAGCCATGCCAAATTTTACGATAAACGGGAGGCTTGCATCAAAAGTCCTTGTGTTTCCAAAGTCCCGGTATTGTCAAAGCCCATACACATTTGCAGCTTCGGGAGCATCTTCGCCGCCCCAGCGTTCTGCAATGCCGTCAAGTGTGCTGAACAGTTCTTGCGGATCGTTGAGAGTGACGAGCCTGAGCCTTGTCTCCTTGAAGTCCGGAAGTCCCTTGAAATAGCATGAAAGATGGCGTCGCATCTCGAGTATGCCTACGCGTTCTCCCTTGATTTCCACTGATTTTGCCAGATGCCGCTTGGCAAGGCTGACCCTGTCTCTGACGCTCATCTGCGGAAGCAGTTCCCCCGTGTCAAGATAATGACGTATTTCCTTGAATATCCACGGATGGCCGTAGGTCGCGCGTCCTATCATTATCCCGTCAACGCCGTAGCGGCCGAATGCGTCTTTGGCCTTTTGCGGAGAGGTTATGTCACCGTTACCTATTATAGGTATGTGCATGCGGGGATTCTCCTTGACTTTCCCTATCAGGGTCCAGTCGGCTTCTCCCGTGTACATCTGGCATCTTGTACGCCCGTGTATGGTCAGAGCACGGATTCCCGCATCTTGCAGCCTTTCAGCCAGTTCCACGATTATTTTTGAGTCTTCGTCCCATCCCAGGCGGGTCTTTACCGTGACCGGGATCTTTACTGCATCTACGACGCGGCGTGTGATTTCAACCATCTTGTCCGGTTCGCGCATCATTCCGGACCCGGCTCCGCGGCGTGCGATTTTGTTGACCGGGCAGCCGAAGTTGATGTCCACCAGGTCCGCTCCGTGTCCTCCGGCGATTTCCGCCGCCTTTTCCGCCATTACTGCCGCGTCAACCATCGCTTCCGGGATGTTCCCGTATATCTGGATTCCGATTGGAGCCTCATAGTCATACGTCACGAGCTTTTCGAGAGACTTTCTCGCATCGCGTATCAGGCCGTCCGAGGAAATGAATTCCGTGTACATCATGTCAGCCCCGAATTCTTTGCATATGAATCTGAATGATGCGTCTGTGACGTCTTCCATCGGCGCCAGCAGCAGAGCTCTGTCTCCCAAATCTATATTCCCTATTTTCATGTCGTATTGTCTTTATCTGTATCCGTGCGGGTGGCAAAAATACAAAAACCTCTTCAGAATTTGTGTTCTCATTTCCAATTTTGTAGCTTTGTGCCGTTTTAGCTCTCCTGAATGCGGCCATTCGGAACAGGACGTTCCTTAATCGCCGCGCAGAGGGGAATTGTTTGGATTATAGTAAATTACAATAAATGTACATGGCAAGAATTTCGACAATCGGTGTGCTTACCTCAGGTGGTGATGCTCCGGGAATGAATGCGGCAATACGTGCCGTGACAAGGGCCGCCATATATAACGGCTGGAAGGTGAAAGGTATTTACCGCGGATATGAAGGCTTGATAAACAATGAGATAGAGGATTTTACCTCGGAAAGCGTCAGCGGTACAATCAATCGCGGAGGCACTATCCTCAGGACTGCGAGGAGCAAGGACTTCATGGATGAGGCGGGAAGAGCCAAGGCATATGAGAACATCAAGGCCGCCGGTATAGATGCGCTTGTGGTGATAGGAGGCAACGGTTCGCTTGCCGGAGGACAGATTCTTGCAGCGGAATATGATATCCCTTGTGTAGGGCTTCCCGGCACTATCGACAATGACCTTTACGGGACCGACACGACCATAGGGTACGATACGGCATTGAATACTATCATGGACTGCGTTGACAAGATACGTGATACGGCCAATTCGCATAACCGCATTTTCTTTGTCGAGGTAATGGGACGTGATGCCGGCTTCCTCGCACAGAATGCCGCCATTGCGACCGGAGCTGAAGCCGCGATTATTCCTGAGGACAAGACGGATGTCGACCAGCTTGCCTCTTTCATCGGAAGGGGAGTGCGCAAGAGCAAGAACAGTTCCATTGTGCTTGTGTCCGAGAGCAAGAAGGACGGTACGGGCGGCGCCAGGTATTATGCCGACCGTCTCGTGCATGAATATCCTGAGTTCGAGGCGCGCGTGACTATCCTCGGCCATCTTCAGCGTGGAGGTGTCCCGACTGCCCAGGACCGCATTCTCGCAAGCCGCCTGGGAGTAGCCGCAATCGAGGCTCTCAAGGACGGCCAGCGCAACATCATGATTGGTGTGAAGGATGACCAGATTGTATATGTGCCTTTCAACAAAGCCATCAGAATCGACAAGCCTATAGACCGTGAACTGATTAATGTTCTGAATGTACTGTCAATCTGAGACGGTTGTTCCAATATTTAAGTAGCTGCTCCTGCCATGGAATTCAAGTGGTTAGGGGCAGCTGTCGTTTGCGGTAGACAGGGGAGGAGGGCACCGGCATCATTGGATGCCGGACAATTTGCAACAGAAATGCGCCGATTCGGTTGCATTTTTCTGTATTATGATTAATTTTGTGTCGATTTTTTAATAACACTTATTCATCATGAGAATATCAACAAAAATTTTGGCTCTTCTTCTTGGAGGAGCAGTGCTCGTGGCTGGCTGCGAGGAAAAGAATACCGGAAACGGCAAAGACGAAGGAAACAACGGGGAGCAGGCCGTGCTTTTCCTTGACGGTTCTGCTTCTGAAACAATAGAGATTGGAGGGGAATCCCAGACAAAGACATTGCAGGTTGCCTTGTCAAAGGCTCTCGAGGAAAACTGCGGTTTTACTCTTGAAGTCGATGAGTCGCTCTTGGGAGGACGCACTCTGCTTCCGGCAAATCTGTATAGCCTTGAAGGTGCGGACAAAATAACCGCAGGTGCCACAAGTGCGGAAAAGACTCTTACAGTAAAGACGCATATTGTGTCTGAGGATACTGAATATGCGCTTCCGCTCAAGCTTGCCAAGGCTGGTGAGGGTGATTTTGTGGTAGATGAGGACAAGGCTTCGTATGTCCTTGTGGTGAAATATGCCAAATATGAAGCTCCGGATGTTACGGACGGATTGGCAATGTTCTCGGGAAGAAGCGGCCTTGTCAACAACGCATTCAATCAGGAACTGAGGGACTTCACTTTGGAAGTCCGTTTCCAGATCGAGAATTTCGGCAGGAATTATTCTTCTGACCATACTGTCGGCCGCAATCGTGACGTTTTCTATTTCGGCGGACATGTCATAGCACGTTTTGAGGACCCTAACAACAGCAACACTCCTGGGCTTACGCAGCATTCTCAGGTGCAGTTCCAGGGTGGCGGGGCTCAGCCTAACTGCTTTAACCCGGCATACCGTGCAGAGTATTCTTTCGAGGCGGAAAAATGGCAGCATCTTGCCATAACGCATAATTCAGAGGACGGTCAGATTTACATGTATATGAACGGTCAGAGAATAGAGATGGAGCAGAATCCTGGCTGGTTCAAGGACAAGTTCGGGGCGGATAATCTCGATAATTATACTTTCCAAAAGCTTTCTATTATGGGTGGCGCTTTCGCTATGGAAGGAAATGTTGAGCATCAGCTTAAGGCATTTGATTATTGGGGAGACTGCAAGGTGCTTTGCTCTGAGGCGCGCATATGGTCTGTTGCCAGAAGCGGGCAGGAAATTGCAGATAACCTCGGGAAATCTGTTGACCCTAACTCAGAAGGCCTCGTGGGCTATTGGAACATGACAAGGCATTCTGCCGTTGAATCTGACGGCAAGACGATATTCCGTGACCTTACCGGCAACGGACATGATCTGGAGACGACCCAGGCAATCACATGGATTGACAATGCTTCTGCATTTGTCGAGGCGACTCCTTGGCCGGCAAACTGATAAACGGCAGTTATTACCGTTTGGAAATTTATTTGTTTTTGGCGGGATACTTAATGTGTTCCGCCTTTTTTGACCACATATTATGACACGGAGATTTTTGTTTGCGGCGGTTTGTGCGGCTGCAATGCTGACGGGCTGCAAGCCTGAAGTCCTGCCCGGGACGGATGGTCCTGACGAAGTGAAGATTGATGACTCTGTTTTGAAGCTGGAGTCGTTTTCTTTCCTCAAGTCCGTGAATTCTTCACTTAAGGATGATGTGACTACGGTGATTTCGCAGGCCTGCGTCTATGACGGTGCGGGTATTCCTTATTATGTGAACCCGAGGGCGCTTGTGGCCTCTTTTGATGTATTTGCCTGTGAGAGTGTCAGTGATGTTGAGGTAAGTGCAGGTGTGCAGGGGGGAGAAACATTCAAGACGCTTGCAAGCGGCAAGACTGCGGCGGACTATATGCGTCCCGTGACCATAAGGCTGTCGGCGGTGATGGACGGCAAACCTATCTTCCGTGACTATTCGTTCAGATTCCATAATCTGAATACAGGCGTACCTGTGCTTTATTTGTTTACGCCTGACGGCTCAGCGATTACAAGCAAAGATGTATGGACTCAGGACTGCACCATTTATCTTGATGCTGTGGGAAAAACCGATTCTGACGGGACTGCTTACGAGGAGGATTATTATGGAGAGGCTGACCAGCTCAAAGGACGCGGAAACACGACGTGGGGATGGAACAAGAAGCCTTATGCAGTCAAGCTTGGCGAGAAGGCCGGGTTGCTCGGCATGCCTAAGCATAGGCGTTGGGCCTTGCTTGCCAACTCGATTGACAGGTCATTGATCCGTAACCGTCTGGCTCTTGAAATCGGAGCAAGATGCGACGGGCTTGAGTGGACTCCGCGCAACCGTTTTGTGGAAGTTGTCATGAACGGGAGGCATCAAGGCTCTTATCTCCTGGTCGAGCAGATAAAGACGGACAAGAACAGGGTGCCCGTGCCGAGCGGAAATGATGCGCTTGACCCGTCCAAGGGAGGCGGCCCGTCCGCAGATCCTTCGCAGATGGGTTTCCTCATGGAGATTGACAGGTATTGGGGTAACATGCAGTTCGAGACGTCTGAATTCTGGTGGCCTTCTAAGCGCTATAACGGAAACGGCACAACTACAAGCTATAATTCTGACATGGTGTCATGGGCAAGCTGGCAGTCGTACAGGACAAATTATTATGACGGAAGGCTGAAGTTCAATTTCGGGCTGAAAGACCCTGATGACGGGGCGCTTTTCAACACTTTGTCCTCGCAGTTCATGTATATACGTGATTATGTCATTGAGACGGAGAAGTCTGTACTGCAATATCCTCATGACCTGTCCAGGCTTGATGTGGATTCTTTCATAGACTATTGGCTTGTGTTTGAGCTGGCTATGAATCAGGAACCGAACAATCCGGGAAGCTGCTACATGTACAAGAAGCCAGCTTATGATGGCGGGAAATTGTTTGCGGGTCCTATATGGGACTTTGACTATGGCACTTTCAATGTGGATTTCACTGACGGGGGACATTATCCGAACAAAAGCAATAATTTCCTTAATCTCAATACATTGTGGTATGTCGGTCTTTTCGAGAATGCTTCGTTCCGCAATGCTGTCAAGACGCGCTGGGCGGCATTGAAGCCTAACATTGACATGGATGAGTTCATAGAGCAGAACAGAGCCTATATAAAGAAGACAGCGCAACTGAACATTTCTCTGTGGCCGGACATGAATGACAGCGGAGACCCTAATGGTGAGCGTTTCATGAGCACGGATGAGGCGATAAGCAGGGTCAAGAGCAATCTGAACAGGCGTATCTCCGACCTTGACCGTCTGATTTCTCAGATGCCGTAAAGGTGTGGCCTTGTTTGCTGTGGCATTGGATATACTTCTGGGAGGCTGCCGCAAATGTCGGCTGTCCTCCTTTTGTTTTGATGACGCATTGCGTTCCGGTGATTGTTTGGACAGCTGTTACGGTGTAACATATTCCTCATGCAAATGAATTCATCCGGCACCTGTATTGATGTGTCTCCATGCCGGGGAATAATTGCTGATGATTTCCGGTAAAAACGGTAAAATTTTGACAAACAAAAAATTATTCCTATCTTTGCGCCCCCTATGTGGTATAGGGATCGCATTAAATTTATTAAGTATTAACCATTTAAAAGTACAAGATGGACACACAGAGCTACAAAACGGTATCCCTCAAAGCAGGTGATATCAAGAAGGAGTGGGTTGTGATCGATGCTACCGACTTGGTGCTCGGACGTCTTGCTGCCAGGGTGGCGCTCGTTCTTCGTGGTAAGAACAAGCCGTCTTTCACTCCGCACATGGATTGCGGTGACAATGTCATCATCCTCAACGCGGACAAGATCAGGCTCACCGGCAAGAAGATGACCGACAAGGTGTACGTGCGCCATACCGGATATCCGGGCGGACAGCGTTTCAGCACCCCTAAGGAGATTCTCGCAAAGAAACCTACCGAACTCGTAAGGATGGCTGTCAAAGGCATGCTTCCTAAGAACCGTCTCGGCGCGAAGCTCATCAACAACCTTTACCTCTACACAGGTAATGAGCATCCGCATCAGGCGCAGAATCCTAAAACAATTACATTAAACGAAATTTAAGCAGAGCATGAAAGTAGTAAACGCCCTTGGAAGACGTAAATCAGCAGTCGCACGCGTTTATGTCGTGCCTGGTAAAGGTAACATCGTGATTAACGGCCGTGACCTCAATGATTATTTCAAAGAGGACACTCTCCGTTACATTGTTAACCAGCCTTTTGAGGTTACAGGCACTGCAGCTCAGTTTGACGTTAAGGCAAACCTCGACGGAGGTGGAATCAAAGGTCAGGCAGAGGCTTTGAGACTCGGTATCGCCCGCGCACTTTGCGAGGTTGACAAAGAGGCTTATCGTCCTGCGCTTAAGGCAGCCGGATTCCTCACACGTGATGCACGTGAAGTCGAGCGTAAGAAGCCTGGTCAGCCTGGCGCACGCAGACGTTTCCAGTTCAGCAAACGTTAATATTTGCTGCCTGATTTACAAATCAGTACAGTCCGGTGCCAAATCATGGGACCTTCACGGAAGATGCGAATCTTCGGGAGCTGCCTGATGATTGCCGTGACTGCGGAAAATCTCGGAGACCGGCAATGCCGCTGCTCCGGATTGATGAAAAGAGACCCTCAGGCGAAGGCAACAGCCTGTGAGGCCAATTAAAAAACAAAAGAAAACAAACAAGACAATGCCAAGAACAAATTTCCAAGAATTGCTTGATGCAGGTGTTCACTTCGGACACTTGGCGAGAAAATGGAACCCTAAGATGGCACCATACATCTTCGACCAGAAGAACGGGATCCATATCATCGACCTGCATAAAAGTATAGTTAAAATCGATGAGGCTGCAAATGTACTCAAACAGCTTGCACGTTCAGGCCGCAAGGTACTCTTCGTAGCCACAAAGAAACAGGCAAAGGAGATCGTTGCTGAGAAGGCAGGATCCGTAAACATGCCTTACGTGACAGAGAGATGGCCGGGCGGAATGCTTACCAACTTCCCGACTATCCGCAAGGCTGTCAAGAAGATGAATACCATCGACAAGATGATTGAGGACGGTACTTTCGATACTCTCGCAAAGCGTGAGCGTCTCCAGGTGACCCGTCAGAGAGCTAAGCTGGAGAAGAACCTCGGTTCAATCAGGGACCTCAGCCGTCTCCCTTCAGCACTTTTCGTAGTGGACGTACAGAAAGAGATGAATGCCGTAAAAGAGGCAAATCGTCTTAACATTCCGGTTATCGCTATGGTTGATACTTGTTGCGATCCTACTCCGATTGATTATGTGATTCCGGCAAATGACGATGCGGCAAAATCTATAGCACACATCATGGATGTGCTTTGCGGCGCCATCAAAGAGGGATTGGACGAAAGGAAGCTCGAGAAGGAGAAAGAGGCACCTGAGCAGGCAGAGGAGAAGCAGGCAGGAAAGAAGCTGCGCGCACGCAAGGGCGCAGTAAAGTCTGAGGAGGCTCAGGCTGAGGCACCTGCTGCTGAGGCTGCTGTTGCAGAGTAATCTTAGTTATCAATTCTTTAAACATCTTACAAAATGGAGATTAAAGCAGCTGACGTTGCAAAGCTTCGTCAAATGACCGGCGCAGGTATGATGGACTGCAAGAAAGCACTTGTAGAGGCCGAAGGCGATTTCGCAAGGGCGCAGGAAATCATCCGCGAGAAAGGTAAGCTCGTAGCAGCCAAGAGGGCTGACCGCGAGACTTCAGAAGGTGCTGTGATCGCCAAGGTAAACGGTGGCAAGGCCATCGTGGTAGCCCTTGGATGTGAGACTGACTTCGTTTCAAAGAATGCTGAGTTCCAGGCTCTTGCAGAGGCTGTCGCTGAGACTGCAATTGCAAACTTCCCTGCTGACGTAGAAGCCCTCAAGGCTTGCGTCCTCGCTGACGGCAGAACCGTTGAGGCTGCTGTGACTGAGCAGACAGGAAAGACTGGTGAGAAGCATGTCATCGTAGGCTACGAGAAAGTCGAGGCACCTTTCATCTCATCTTATATCCACAAGATCAACGGCAAGCTCGCTTCTGTTGTCGGCTTCAGCAAGGAGTTCGATTCACAGGTTGCAAAGGGAGTTGCCATGCAGGTCGCTTCTATGAACCCGGTTGCCGTTTCTGCGGCTGACTGCTCTCAGGAGGTAATCGACAACGAGCTTAAGGTCGCTGTTGACAAGACCAAGGAAGAGTTGGTTCAGAAGGCTGTAAACGCAGCTCTCGACAAGGCAGGCATCAACCCTGCACATGTTGACAGCGAGGCTCACATCGAGTCCAATACTGCAAAAGGCTGGCTCACTCCGGAGCAGGCTGAGCAGGCACGCGAGATCATCAAGACTGTTTCTGCAGAGAAGGCAGCCAACCTTCCTGAGCAGATGGTCCAGAACATCGCTAAGGGCCGTCTTCAGAAGTTCTTCAAGGAGCAGACTCTTGAGGAGCAGGGTTATCAGATGGGTGACGGCAAGACTCCTGTAAAGGACGTTATCGCCGCTTCAGACAAAGAGGCAAAGATTCTTTGCTTCAAGAGACTCTCTCTCAACGACTGATAGCAGTTTCTGCAAATTATATAAGGATGTCCTTTAATTGGGGCATCCTTTTTTTGTGCTGTCCTCCTTTTAGCAGATTGCAATGGAAAACGGTTTAAATATCGGGTGATTCTTAAACCGAATTGCTTTTGGTTGGCATTCGGTAAAAATCTGCCGCTTTTTTTAAAACCGTTTTATGATAAATGGATAGGCACGGTATAAAATGGTACTGGCCCAATGCAGAATTGACCTTTTTGTGCCATGGCCAGGGAGAGGCCCGAGTGAAAGACCCATGACTGAGTTTCGAATCCCCTTCTATCTAATAATCCCCATCTTATCTCAAAATCTTTGTCCTATCTCATGATTCCCGTCGTATCTCAAATTCCCGGTCTGTCTCAAATTCGTCAGCTGCCCTCTGTTTTCTTGTGGGGCGTAATGGTTTTATTTTCAGTGTGTTGTTGAATCACGATGCCCCTAAAATGGGGAATCGTATGTCGGGAATGTGCTGGGGACCAGATGGTTATGCGCCACTATTTGCGGATGGTTTTCCATGCCATGAGAGCATAGCATGCTATAAGGGCCGTATGCACACCGAGTTTTGCAAGCATGAGACCGTAGTTGTCGGGCAGGATATCTGTGAAGAAAGCGGTGTCTATTATGAGCGAAAGTCCATAGACTGCTCCCATCAGGACTACGATTGCTGAGATACGGCCCCATCTGTATGGTATCGGGTAATGTCTGGAGCCGAGCCATGAGCTTATCGCGAACATGACAATATAGCTTGCGAGATGTCCGTAGGCGGCGGCCCAATATGAATACTTCGGCATGAACACCACTATTATCACGGTTGTCACGGCAAGTCCTGCGAGAGTAATCCATATCGCCATGTTAGTCTTGCCCGAGAGCTTGTACCACATGGATACGTTGTAGAGCATGCCTAATATCATATATGACAGTAGCATTACGGGAACAACTCCCACTGCAGAACGGAACTGCGGGCCGAGAATAAGGGCTATGATGTCTATATAAAGTATTACTCCAAGGAACACGAGTCCGCAGAAAGCGGTGAAATACTCCTGTACGGATGCATACAGCTCCTTTGAGCCTTTATCCTTGGCTTTTCTGAAGAAGAACGGCTCGGCTGCATAGCGGAACATCTGGATGAACAGGTTCATTATCACGGCGAGCTTCACTGCAGCCTGATAAATGCCCAAGCTTGACCTCCAGGCCTCCGCATTTGTGTCGAAATATCTGAACAATATCCTGTCAACAAAGTCATTTATCACTCCCGGTAGAGAGGCTGCCATGAGAGGCAGGGAGTAGGCGAGCATCTGTCCAAGCAGTTTCCTGTCGAGACGGAAGCTCAGTTTCATGAAATCAGGAATGAACAGCAGGCCGCATACTGCGCAGCTTATGAAGATTGCGAAAATGACATAGCTGAAATCAGGCGCGGCAGGGATGAAATGCAGCAGCCATATGTCAGATGCCGTGAGTTCAGCCACAGGGATTCCTGCCTCTGCCGCTACTTTTGCACAATAGCTCGGGAAAGGGATGAACAGCAGCAGGTTGGCAATGGTTTCCGTGATGATTTTTATGGTCTTGAAGATTGCGAATTTAAGGGCCTTGTTTTCCTGGCGCAGCTTTGCGAAAAGTATCGCCGTTATGGAGTCAAGCGCCAGGATGCCTCCGGTGTATCTTATGCATGCCCCATAGCCTTCATATCCGAGGGCCGAGGCAATTGGTGAGGCGAAAGCTGTCATCAGGGCGAGGAATGTGGCGCTGATGCAGAAGACCGTGACGAATGCGCTTGAATATACGTTTTTCGGATTTACCCCTTCCTTGTTGGCGAATCTGAAGCAGCCTGTCTCAAGGCCGAGCACCAGGACAACCTGCAGCACGGCTATGTATGCCATGAATTCCGTCACGACTCCGTAGCTTTCAGGGGAAAGGAGGCGTGTATAAATCGGAACGAAAAGGAAGTTGATGATTCGTGCGAGTATGGTGCTCAGACCGTAAATCATGGTCTGGCCTGCCAATTGTTTCAACGGATTTGCCATAATGAGGGCAAAAATAACTATTTTTGTCCGATTAATCGGGAAATGATATGAACCGAACATGAAAATCTTTGATATATTTTCGCCCAAGGCGATGTCAAATGATTTTCATCGTGAGAGTGAGCGATAGCGAACGGCTATCATGCTCTCACAAAATTTTTATTGATGTAAAAATTTTTGATAGTATGAAACCGGACATGAAAATTTTTGATATGATGAAAAGGACGGCATTACTGCTTGCCGTTATGTCTGCTGCTGTTGCGGCATTTTCTTGCTCATGCGGGCATGGAAGCCGTGCGAAAGCGGAGACCGAATTGGATGACAGTACTAAAACAGCACTTGAAATGGAAAGGAAAAGAATCGAAGAGCCTGAGTTTGACATATTGACCTCACTCGGCAAAATGCGCGTAAGGCTTTACAGCCGCACTCCCAAGCACAGGGACAATTTTGTGAAACTTGTTTCTGAGAAATACTATGACGGGCTGAGATTCCACAGGGTCATAGAGGATTTCATGATTCAGACTGGAGACCCTTATTCAAAGGATATGGCAATGGTTGACAGATGGGGCCAGGGAGGTCCTGACTATACCGTGCCGGCGGAATTTGTAGGTGAATATGTGCATAAGAAAGGTGCTTTGGCAGCTGCACGCAAATCTGACATGGCCAATCCTAAGAAGGCATCGTCCGGCTCGCAGTTCTATATAGTGCACAATCCGGAGAATTGTTCACATCTTGACGGACAATATACCGTTTTCGGCGAGGTGATTGGCGGCCTTGATATAATTGACAGGATTGCCGCAGTGCCGGTTGACCGCTATGACAGGCCATATGAGGATGTGATGATAATCAGCATAGAGCCTGTTCAATACGGTCCGAAGGTGACTGACGGGGCTGCCGCTGGCCCTGACACTTTGTCTGTGCAGTCTGAGGCCATGTCTTCTGAGGTGGCAGAGCCTGCTGAAAAGGACGGAGGAAAATAGTCCGGTATGAAAGGAAAGTTCAAATATGTCTTTTTTGACGCGGATGACACCCTGTGGGAGAACGAGCAGTTCTTCCGTGATGCGGAGGAGAGTTTCATAAGGCTTCTTGCGCCTTATACCGGGCCGGAAGGGGTGCAGCAGATGCTCTGGGACAGGCAGGAGGAGAATATTCCGCTCTTCGGCTACGGGTCGAAAACCTATATGATAGGAATGTCCGATGCTGCCATGGAGCTTTGCGGAGGACACCTTCCATCGGAAATTTATCATGGGATAAAGAAAATCATAACGGACCTGACTTATCATGAGTTCAGGCTGCTTGACGGGGTGGAGGAGACTTTGGAGGCGCTTTACGGCCATTATACTCTGGTGGTTGCCACCAAGGGCGATGTGACTGAGCAGATGTGCAAGTTCCGCCAGTCCGGGCTCGGAAAATATTTTCATCATGTGGAGGTCATGGAGAACAAGTGTGAGCAGAATTATCTTGAGCTGGCCGCCAAGCATGACATAGCTCCGCAGCAGCTGCTGATGGTAGGCAATTCCGTCAAATCTGACATAGCGCCTGTCATAAATGTCGGAGGAACTGCGATAAATACTCCCCATAATGTCGTTTGGGTACATGAAATGATGGATATGCCGGAGTCTGACAGGATAACTGTTGTGAAAAATATAAAAGATATTGTCAATTTTCTTCTTTAGCAAGGTGTTTTGGCACGGAATTGGCAATAAACTTACACCGAATAGTTTTTTCATAGGTTAAGTTTTAGGTTAGAATTGCGGACGCCGCCCGATGTGAATCGGACGGCGTCCAACTTTTGATCAGACAGATTGTTGCAAACCCCTAGGCACGCAAATATGACTTTAAAGCCGCCAGTTGGGAAGTATTGCGCTTATGGGTATCAATTTGAGCACCCCTAAGCACGCTAACGTTAAACTCCTAACCTAAGCCGATACCTTTGGGGCTTTGGGGTTTGTGCTCCACTGCTGATGCTGAGTCGTGTGAAGAGTCCTTTTTGCAAGCTGTCAAAATGCTGGTATGTTTCATGTCGCAATTGGCAAGCTGCAATGGAAAAACGGTAAAAATATCGGGCGATTCTTAAACCGAATTGCTTTTGGGGAGCATTCCGTTAAAAATCAGGCGTTTTCTTAAACTGTTTTTTATGAATGCATTTGCTTAATGCAAAATGTATCTGCCTGCCAATTTGCGCTATGGCTCGGGAGAGACCAGATACTGAGCTTAAAATCCCAGTCTTATTGCGATATTTTTCATACCTTTGCATCCGCCAAAAGTAAAGATGAAATGAGAAAGCATACTTTCAAAGAATGGATGATAGCGGTGAGGCCATGGTCTTTTCCAGCCTCTACAATGCCTGTCATCGTTACAATGTCATATCTGTTCTGGAAAGACGGGGCATCGGGAATCAACTGGCTTTTCGGATTGTGGGCTCTTGTGAACATCGTGGTCTTCCATGCTGCGGGAAATACATGGAGCGACTGGTTTGATTACAGGAAAAAAGTTGATGCTGAGGATACGTTCGGTTCAAAGACTCTTACTTCCGGGATGTTCGCCCCCGGGGAGATAATGAGGCTGTCGGTGGCACTGACTGTCGTGGCATGTGCCGGAGGAATCGGGCTTCTCGTGTTGACCGGGCTTCCTCTTCTGTGGATAGGCCTTGGTGGAGTGGCCTGCACGCTTCTTTATCCTGCTTTGAAGTACCGTGCGCTCGGGGATGTCGTGATTTTGGCCGCATATGCATTTCTGCCTACTCTCGGTACGTCATATGTAGTTACCGGAGCTATTGACTGGAATGTGCTGTGGATTGCGCTGCCTGTAGGGCTTGTCACTGACGGAATCCTGCATGCGAACAATACGAGGGACATCATGACTGACCGCCGCTGCGGCATAACTACAATGGCGATGGGACTCGGGATGAAGGCTTCCGCTTGGGTTTACGGATTTGAGATGGTGTTTCCTTATGTCTGGGTTGGCATCTGCTCGATTGCCGGGATAATGCCGCTTTGGACCATAATCGTATTCCTTACATTGCCAGTGGCCATCGCATGTGAAAGGACGATGCGGAAGGCGGTTGACGGAGGTGTGGTGCTGATTGCCGACCTTGATGTCCGTACTGCCAATGTGCAGCTGATGTTTTCGCTCCTGCTGACCCTCGCGTTCGCAGTTGACGGTCTCATATAATCTATGGGAGAAGAAAAAGTGAGCCTTTCAAGGCCTGTGGCTGGTGTCTGCATCGCTGCTGTCCTGTGGACCGTCATGTTTTCCCCATGGACGGCTCCGCATGTGAATTTCTGGGGCATGATGACATGCTCAGCCCTGGCGCTGACTCTTTTTTCAATGTGGGCGGGCAGCTTCAGACTGGGTGGCGTTAAGTTCGGTCCGGTTGACATTGTTGCCGGTATTGTGCTTGCCGCCGTGCTTTGGGGCGTATTCTGGGTGGGGGACAGGTTGTCTTCCATGATGTTTGGTTTTGCACGCGGTCAGGTGGACATGATTTACGGTATGCGGGACGGTGAGAATCCTTGGGTGCTGACTGCCCTGATGCTTTTGGTGATAGGACCGGCTGAGGAGATTTTCTGGAGGGGATATATACAGGAGAGCTTTTCGCGCAGGTGGGGTGCAAATGCAGGATTGGTGGTCACGACTTTAATCTATGCGCTGGTCCATATATCAAAATTCAATTTCATGCTTTTGATGGCAGCATTGGTTGCCGGGGCATTTTGGGGGCTTGCATACAGGCTCTTTCCTGACCGTCTCGGGGCGATAATAATTTCTCATGCGCTGTGGGATTGTGCTGTGTTCATCTGGTTTCCGATATAAATAAGGTATGCAATAAGTTGTGCAATCATGAAACTGCGGAGCCGGGAGCTTGTGATTATACAATTTTTCCGGATTATAAAGTTTTGCCTGTAGTTTTTTTGTGCATGCTGCGTCCAATATGCAAACTGAAAAGATGATGGATTCATTGGAGGCGGATTTTTCGCGTATTGTGAAAGAAAACCGTAGCACGATTTACACGGTGTGTTACATGTTTTCAAAGAATGAGGATGAGGTGGCGGACCTTTTCCAGGATATTCTTGTCAATTTGTGGCGGGGTTTTCCTAAATTCAGGGGTGAGAGCCGTCCCGGGACATGGATATGGAGGGTCAGCCTGAACACTTGCATCTCGGCCCAGAGGAAAAAGCGCAAAATCACTACGGTTCCGTTGGCGATGGACATTGACTTGTTTGACGGAGATGGCGAAGACACGAGGCAGATAAGGATGCTTGGAGAAAGGATACGGCTTCTCGGGCCCTTCGACAGGGCCATTGTCCTCCTGTGGCTGGAGAATCTCAGCTATGACGAGATTGCAGCCATTGTGGGGATATCTGTAAAGAACGTTTCCGTAAGGCTTTTCAGAATAAGGGAGCAGCTTAGGAAAATGTCAAACGAAAAATAGGAGGCAGGTATGGAAACGACAAATGGATTCCCAGAACTGGAACAGATGAGGGAACAAATCTTAATTCTGCGCGAAAAGCTTGAAACTCAGAAAATTGTGAGCGAACGTCATGTGCGCGCCGCGATACGTTCAGGTGTTTCGCAGCTGAACCGTCATGGAATGGTGATAATTATATTGGGTATAATTGCATTGCCGTGGTGCACCCTTTCTTTCCATAAGATGGGAATGTCGTTGTGGTTCTGCGGCGGGACTGCTGCCATGTTTGCTTTTTGCATATGGAAGACATGGAGGCAGCACAGGGCCTTATGGGCAATTGACTTGGCTTCAGATGATCTTGTCACTGCCGGGGAGAGTGTCATGAAGCTCCGCAAAGACTATATTGACTGGCTGAAAATCGGAATCCCGATGCTGGTGCTGTGGTTCGGATGGTTTGTTGCGGAATGTTTTGCCAATATGGACAATGACATATTTCCTGCATTTCTTGCAGGAGGGTGCGTCGGAATGGTGATAGGCGCTGCTCTCGGTTTTAAGATTCACCGCAAGGCTGTCAGGATGGCGGAAGAGGTCCTTTCTCAGATTGAAGAGTTGCGTGGCGGTGAATGATTTTTTTGTTTTATGTTAAAAAGAGGAGTGTTTATTGACGGGAATTTCCGGCGTGCCGAGGATTTCCCGTTTTTTTTCTTATATTTGAACTAAAGTTCATATATACACTGGCGCTTCGGCAAAACTTTACAAGCAAGCTTGACGTTTTGCTCTCAGCTTTTGCTATATTTGCGCTGATGGACATATATGCGCTTGTGATAATGCGCCAGTGGCAGGATAGACAAACATTAATTCATATGCATAAATCTTTTGTTGGCTGCATATCGGCAGCCGTATTTATCTTCCTTTGTTCAACGGGACTGTCTGCACAGGGTCCTGATAATGTCATTCCGGTGCCGTCTGAGGTCGTCATGTCGTCCGGAACTTACCGTTTTGAAGGTGAACCTTCCGTAAAGACCGTGCTGGTGAAGAAAGGATTTGACAGCCCGGAGGCTTATTCGATGAAAATCACCCCTAAGGGAATCACAGTCAAGGCGCTTTCAGAGACCGGATTCTTTTATGCCATGAAGACCTTGGACATGATGACCCGAAACGGAAAGGTCAATGAGATAAGCTGCTGCGAGATAAACGACAGCCCGCGTTTTGGCTATAGGGGGCTGCATGTGGATGTGTCCAGGCATTTCCGCAGCGTTGATTTCCTGAAAAAGCAGCTGGATGCGATGGCTGCATTCAAGATGAACAGGATGCATCTGCATTTGACTGACGGGGCAGGGTGGAGGCTGAAGATAGAGGCTTATCCGCGGCTGACTGAATTTGCGGCATGGAGACCACATCATATATGGAAAGACTGGTGGGAGTCTGACAGGCATTATGCTGAAGAGGGCTCGGCTGGCGCATATGGCGGCTACTATACTAAAGAAGATATGCTTGACCTTATAGAATATGCGCATGAGAGACATATAGAGGTCATCCCGGAAATCGAGATGCCGGGACACAGCGAGGACGCCATTGCCGCATATCCTGAGCTGGGATGCAGCGGAAAGCAGTATGGACAAGGGGATTTCTGCCCGGGCAATGAGAAGACCTTTGAGTTTCTTGAGACCGTGTTGGATGAGGTCATGGAGATTTTCCCGTCCGAATACATACATATAGGAGGAGATGAAGCCGGAAAGGGCTCTTGGAAGACTTGTCCGAAATGTCAGGAGAGGATGCGCGCTGAAGGACTGGCTGATGTGGACGAGCTGCAGAGCTATCTCATACGCAGGATAGACAGATATGTCAGTTCAAAGGGACGCAAGATAATCGGCTGGGACGAGATTCTTGACGGCGGCCTGGCTGAAGGCGCGACCGTGATGTCCTGGCGCGGGACCAAGGGTGGAATCGAGTCAATGAAAATGGGGCATGACGTGATAATGTGTCCTGGCAATTTCTGCTACCTGGACCATGCGCAGGATGCACCGTTCATAGAGCCTGAGTCAATCGGAGGCTATCTGCCTCTTGATATGGTGTATGGCTATGAGCCTCAGGATGATTCTATGCCTTGTGAAAGTCTTCATCATCTTAAGGGGGTGCAGGCTAACCTGTGGTCCGAATATATCCCTACTGACTCTCATGCGGAATACATGTACTGGCCGCGTGCGATTGCTCTTGCTGAGACCGGGTGGAGCATCAGGGAGAACAGGGACTATGAGAGTTTCCGTGCGAGGGTTCAGCCTGTGCTTGAGCAGATGCGCGAGGCCGGATATTCTACTTTCAGCCTTGAGAATGAATACGGTGAGAGAAAGCTGGTGCAGACCGGAATCCGCCACAAGGCGGTGGGAGCAGCTGTGACATACGGACAGCCTATCAACCAATCTTATCCTGGCGCCGGAGAGACGGCTCTTACCGACGGTATTGCCGGAGGATGGTCGAACAGTGACGGAAGATGGCAGGGTTTCCTTTCTGATTTTGATGTGACTGTGGATCTTGGTGAGGTGATGCCGGTACATTACGTGGGCGCCACTTTCATGCAGCTTGCTGGTCCTTATATATTCATGCCGGAGAAAGCGGAGATTTTTGTCTCTGAGGACGGAAAGGAGTTCCGCAGCATCGCGCAGGTCTGGAACGACGTGTCAGTGAAATGTCCTGACCTCCTGTTCCGCAGCTTCGACACTGTCTGTGACGAGCAGGCACGTTATATACGCTATACTGCCAAACAGTGTGGCATCGCCGGGGGCTGGCTCTTCGTTGATGAAATTGTAGTCAACTGATGCCTGTCCAAATAAGGATTATGATTATTAACACATAAACAATCTGCAATTTATGAAATTTGTTTACATTATGCTTGCGGCAGCAATGGCCGCGACGTCATGTGCCGGAACGGATAACCGTGCGATTGAAGTCGTGCCTTATCCGAATGAGGTGTCGGTAAAGTCAGGTCAGTTCGATGTGACCGGAGCTGACTTCCATTGCGGTGAATGTCTTGACGCTTTGACGTCTGATGCAATAAAGGCATTTGCCGGAAAGCTTGGCGTCGTAACTGGTAAGGAAAGCGCTGTTAAGGGCGGCGATTCGAGGGACGGGTTCATTTTCCTGAAGGATGCTTCGCTTCCTGAGGAGGCGTATGAGCTGCGTATCAGCAAAAAGGCCGTCGAGGTGAAGGCGTCTTCATTCAATGGCTTCAACTATGCGCTCCAGACCATCAAGCAGATGCTTCCTGCCGAGATTTTCGGCAATGCTGAGGCTTCTGACAAAGACTGGACACTGCAATGTGCAGTAATCAAGGATGCTCCGAGGTTCGCATACAGGGGTATGATGCTTGATGTCGCAAGGCATTTTTTCAGCATTGAAGAAGTGAAGAGGTATCTTGACGTGCTCGAAGTGCACAAGATGAACCGTTTCCATTGGCATCTTACTGATGACCAGGGCTGGAGGATTGAGATAAAGAGATATCCGCGTCTTACAGAAGTCGGCTCGATAAGGAAAGGTACTGTCGTGAAAAAGAACTGGGACCAGTATGACGGAATCCCTTACGGCGGCTTCTACACTCAGGACGAGATTCGTGAGGTTATCAGATATGCCGAGACGAAGGGTATCACTGTCGTTCCTGAGATTGACCTTCCGGGACATATGCTTGCTGCTCTTACCGCATATCCGGAGCTTGGATGTACAGGCGGGCCTTACGATGTATGGGGACGCTGGGGTGTCGCAGACGATGTGCTTTGCGTGGGCAAGGAAGAGACCATGAAGTTCCTTGAGGGCGTGCTTGACGAGGTTGCCGAGCTGTTCCCGTCAGAGTACATCCATATAGGAGGTGACGAGTGCCCTAAGGTGCGTTGGGAGAAATGCCCTCATTGCCAGGCTAAAATAAAGGAGCTTGGGCTTAAGGACGGAAAGGATTTCTCTGCCGAGCATTATCTTCAGAGCTATGTGACTGCCCGCATGGAGAAGTATCTTGCGACAAAGGGCAAGAGAATCATCGGCTGGGATGAGATTCTTGAAGGCGAGCTTTCAGAAAATGCTACCGTGATGTCATGGAGGAGCAGCGAGGGCGGAATGGAAGCAGCGAAAGCCGGACATGATGCAATCATGACTCCTACGAGCCATTTCTATTTTGACTATTATCAGTCAAGGGATACGGACAACGAGCCGTTCGGAATAGGAGGCTATGTTCCGGTTGAGAAGGTATATTCATATGAGCCGTTCACGAAGGAGCTTGATGCGAAGGCAAGAAAGCATATCCTTGGTGTGCAGGCCAACATGTGGACGGAGTATATAGCCGATGACAGCCATCTGGAGTACATGCTTCTTCCGAGAGCTGCCGCTTTGAGCGAGGTGCAGTGGACTTTGCCTCAGAACAAGAGCTGGGAGCGTTTCCTTGCAGGACTTTCGCATATGGCTGACATATATGACAGGATGGGCGTGAACTATGCCAAGACCGTATATGAGGTGATAAGCGAGGTTTCTGTGAACCATAAGAAGAATTGTGTCGAGATAAAGCTCTCTACACAGGGTGATGCGCCTATAAGATATACCCTTGACGGCACAGAGCCGGATGCTTCTTCAACTCTTTATACGGGTCCTGTGGAAATCCGCAAGGGCTGCACATTGAAGGCGATTGTGGAGAGAAGCAACATGAAGACACGTGTGTTCGTCCAGGAATTTGAGGACAACAAGGCTCTCGGAAGACCTGTGACTCTCAATACAGAGCCTCTGCCTAAGTACAAATATGGCGCTCCTGAGTCGTTTGTTGATGGTGTCAGGGGAACATTCGCATATGCTACCGGTCCTTGGGCCGGATGGAAGGGCACTCCTGTCGATGTGACTATTGAGATGGACGGCGAAACTCCATATTCAAGCGTTACGCTCGGAACTATGGTCCAGAAGGGTGAGGATATTTTCAACCCTCTCGATGTGGTGGTGCTTGTTTCTGATGACAACAAGACTTTCACGGAAGCCGGGAGGATTGAGATGGCTGCAGAGGGCGAGACTGACCCGGACGGGCTGAAGGAATACACTGTGATTTTCCCGGAGACATCTGCCAAATATCTGCGGGTGACTTCAACAACCGTGACGTCAATACCGGACTGGCATGGCGCACGCGGACGTCAGGGCTTTACTTTTGTTGACGAAATCATCGTGAAATAATTTCACAGGCATATTTTTGAGCAGGACATTCTGCTCATTTACTTGATGAGGTGCCCCCGAAAGTTGGACAGGAAACTTTCGGGGGCATCTCATGTTGAGGGGGATGATATTGCGCCGGAAGACGTACGGCCATTCGTGAAGGAATGCTGCGGGCTATTTGTGCCGTTTGCGGTATTCCATCGGAGAACAGCCTTTGGCCTGCCGGAAAATACGGGATAGGTTCCTGGTATCATTCAGCCCGAGCCTGCTTGCCACATCCGCTATAGGCTCATCGGATGCGAGAAGCTTTTGTGCAAACAGGTTCATCCGCATGGAAGTTATGTACTGGTGGATGCTTTGTCCGGTGTCCTGCCTGAAACGTATTTCAAGAAGCCTCCGTGACATGGGGACTTGGCGCAGAAGGTCGTCTATGGTTATCTTGGAAGTTATGTTCTGGGAAATGTATTTTAGGATTTTGACGATATAGGGATTGTCGCTCGGATATATGGCCGTTGACATTCTCTCTACCACGGAAGTTGCCTCTATCAGGATGTCATCGGCTTCGTATATCTTTTCCTTTACCATCCTGTCAATAAGTGCTGCGGCCTCATAGCCTCCCTTTCTTACATTGAGATTGATGCTTGAGAGTGTCGGTGCTGTGAGTCCGCAGGTCGTCTCATCGTTGTCTGTGCCGAGAACCGCGATTTCTTCCGGCACCTTGATGCCGGTCATCCTGCATGTCTCTATCAGATTGCTTGCCTGGGTGTCGTCGCAGGCGAATACAGCGGCAGGCTTCGGCAGATTCCGGAGCCATTCGTTGAGATTCTCCGGGCCATATAGCCAGAAGTCTTCCAAATGCCCGATGGTGTGTATGTGTATCGGTGACTTGACTCCTTTCTCACGGAGCCTTCCGCAGAATCCTTCGCATCTTTCTTCTGACCAGCACACATTCCTGTAGCCGTAGAATCCGAAATTGCGGAATCCTTTCTTGAGGAAGAAATCAGCCGCTATCCTGCCTGTGCGGATGTAGTCGCTTGTTATATTGGGAATTTCTTTGAACCTGGTCTTGAAATCCTGGGCCATAGCCACTATTCCGCTTTTCCTGAATGAGATGATGTCGTCTCCTGTCTCGAATCTGCCGATTATGGCGTCCGCTTCCCATTGCCTCGCGCATCCGATTACGGCCTGCATCCCGTGCACGGACTTGTAGGAAGGGGGCATCCGCTTGACGGCCCACGGGCTGGTGTCCCGCGAGTATTCAAGGATGCCCCTCAGAAGGTCATAGCCGAAACTCTCGGTGAAATCCGTCATTATGATGAGACGAATCATAACGGTTGTTCTGTTTCCGTCACATTCCAGCCGTAGAGCCTCAGTGAAGCCGCCTCGCAGTCTTCAGGAAGCCGGCATGTATAGCTCCTCGTCTCTTCTGGGCGGAGGCTTATGAGATTGTCGCTCCAGAATGACGGAAGAATCTCTTCGCCGGACTTGTCCAGGATGGACATGGAAATGAAGAATGCCACCACGGAAGATGTGTTCTTGAGCGTAACTTCTGCTGTATCGCCCTGCATTGACACTTCCGCTTTCACCTGGCATCCGGCAAGGTCGTCGAGCGGACGGAAATCTGCATGCTGCGAAAGAGGTGTCCTTATCCAGTTGCCGGAATTCCAGTCATGTATGTCCTGGACGGATGACAGGCAGTATGAGTTGTCCGCAATGGCTTCTGAGTCGCCGGAGCGGAGTGACAGGAACATGAAAGATACCCCCTCGGCCTGCGGAACTTCAAACAAGGCCTTTGAGCCGCCAGCCTTGACATCGGCCTGTGCCTGCTTCTTGTATAAAAGAGTGCCGTCAAGCCCGTAAAGTTCCATTTCCGCCGTCATCCCGCATACATCGGCTTTTTCATCATTCACGACATAGACCTTGCTGTCGGCGTAATTATAGACAAGCTGCTGAGGCATATTGGCCTTTTTCGTAGCCCAATATCCGGAGCATGGGCTGAGATACCAGTCGTAAAGCTGCCAGTAGAGTGAGGGCCATGCGGAATTGAGCATCCATTGTATTATTCCTGTGGCCTGGTCTGCGTTTACGCGGAATGCCTCGAACATCGCCCTTGTCCCGTCATAGTCAAGATGATGTGCCCTGAGGAGGAAGCCGTCAAGATTATCAGGCTTGCTGTAGCGCTTCCCGAGAACTTCTTTTAGGCAGTCGAGAGAATGCATTGCTTCAGATGCGGTCGTGCAATGGTAGTCGTACTCTTTGCCTACAGGCCACAGGCACTCTTGGGGAATCATTTTCATTATGGACGCCTTTACAGGCAGTTGTGCTCCGATTCCGGTCTCTGTGTTGAATCCGAACGCTCCTCCGGGAGCCTGCGGACTGTACCAGTAGGACGGTGCCTGATAGTCGTACGGCCCGGCCATCTTCATGCCGGCCTTTCCTGTCAGCGGGCTTTCAAGGGCTTTCGCGGAACCGACATATGGCCTGTCGTCAATGCGCTCCAGAATGCCGATATACCGTTTTTCCAATTCCGGGCGCGGGAGCATGTCGCTTCCTGCATACCAGGCCACGATTGACGGATGATTCCTGAGCCACAGTATCTGGTCTTGGAATGATTCGGCGATAAGGTCCATGTCTTCCTCCGACTTTATGCAGCCGTATTCGTCCCCGGGCGTTCCGGTATAGGTTTCCCATTCCCAGAAGCAGCTCCAGCCGACGAGTGCGAGAAGTCCTTTGCGGTCGCACAGGTCATACAGGTTCTGGGAAGTTCCCCAAATGTTCTCGAAGCGCACGGTGTTGAGGTTCATGTCCTTGACATATTCCAATTCGATGTCGTTGCGGCTGTCTGGATTGCGCAGGAACAGGTCGTCCGTCCATCCGGCTCCGCGCATGAGCACTTTCTTCCCGTTCAGCATGAAATATCTGTGGCCGCTTTCCGTGAAAGAATCGGAAATCTTGCGTATCCCGAAATCCACGCTCTCGCTGTCCGACACTTTCCCGTTTATGATGAAGCTGGCCTGCATGCTGTACATTTCCGGAGTGCCGAGGTTGTGGCACCACCAGAGCCGGGGATTCCTTACATGCAGTTCCTTGGCCTGGTCGGGAGTTATGCGGACTGTCTTTTCTTCATTTGCCGCAAGGGTGACATCCCGCGTTATGGTTTTTCCGTCGAAATCTATCTTCAGCTTGCCCTGGACTGGCTTGCCTGACATGTTCTTGAGGGTGGTCTCTGCCGTAAGCCATGCCTGGGAGAGGGTCTCGGTGTCCACATCTGTCTTTACTGCGGTATGACGCAGGCTGACCTCATTGCTGTAGCGCAGCCATACCTGCCTGAATATGCCCATGCTCTCGTCTGCGGCACGAGGATTCCAATCGACGAAACCTATGTTGAAGTCTCCGGGGACTGCCCTGGACAATTCCACTGCAAGGGTGTTTTCCTCTTGGAGAAGTTCCGTGACATCAAAGGAAAACTGTCTGAAAGGACCTTTCATTTCTTCCTTTGACGCTATCTGTGTCCCGTTCAGCCATACATTGGCGCTGTAGCTGATTCCGTCAAATTCGAGCCTGGCCCTTTGACCGTTCCCAAGCTTTGGGATGCTGAACCTGTTGAGGTACCACCATGGGCAGCTGAAGTCCCTGCGGCTGATTGAGCGCCAGTAATTTGTGCCGGTAAAGGCGTCCTGATAAAGTCCGTTTGAGGTAAGGGTACCCAAGACCGTTGAGGGGACTTGCGCTTCATGCCATTGCATGGCGGACAAATCGGTTTCCGGAGCGGAAAGGTCTGCCCCGCCAAGAGGAATCTTTTCTGAAGACTGTATCTTCCATCCGTCCGACAGGAGCAGGTCTTGTCTCTGTGCGGAAGGGCTGATGCATGATGTGGCCATTATGGCGGCTGAGATTATTGCTGTCAAGTGTTTCATTATGCCTTTGGTTGTCATTTGTCTTTCAATGATGCCGCGCCGAGCAGCGCCATGTCAGTGTTGTCCGCAAAGAGGAGCCTGACGGATGCGGCACTGTTGGGATAGGCGAAGCTGCTGAGCTGTCTGCTGAGGCTGTCCCGGTACAATCCGGAGGCAGCGGCAAGTCCGCCTCCTATGACGATGGCTTCCGGGTCGTAAATATACAGAATTGCCTTGACAAGTTCGCCAAGATGGACTCCGTATTCGTTCCACAATGCAATGGCCCCGGCGTCTCCGGAAGAGGCTGCTTCTGCCGCCTCGGCACCTGTGGTCCCGTTTGCCGTGAAGAAAGGAGTGCTGCACCAGCTTTCAAAGTCTTTCCCCAGATATGGCAGGGAGCCTATTTCGCCTGCACCTGCATTGCGCCCTTCGTAAAGTCTTCCGTTTATTATGATTCCTGAGCCGACTCCTGTCCCGATGGTAAGCCCAACTATGTCAGAGCAGTCCCGGCATTTGCCGAACAGGCTTTCCCCGAGCGTGAAGCAGTTGGAGTCATTGTTGACATTCACTTCAAGTCCGAGCCGTTTCTGCATCATGTCCTTGAGAGGCACCTCTTTCCATGATGGTATGTTGGCGGCATTATAGACGATTCCCCTTGCCGTGTCCACTACAGAGGGGACGCCAATGCCTACAGACTCCACGTCAGGATGCATCACACGGGAAATAACTTCTTCTATCGCATCCAGCACTTCCCCGCACGAACCTTTGGACGGGCACCGCAGCTTTTCTTTCCGGAGCAGCTTGCCTTTGTCCGCCAGTCCAGCCCTTATGCTTGTTCCTCCGAGGTCAACTCCTATTCTCATTTTTTTCTGAATATGCGTACATAGTCCACTTCCATCTCGCATGGGAATATGCTGTCATCCACTCCTTTCATTCCGCCCCAGTCACCTCCGACGGCCACATTAAGTATGAGATAGAGCTCTTTGTCGAACGGCCAGAGCGACGGGTCTGAGAAGTCTGACGGCTCATATCTGAGATATATGTTTGACGGGTCGTCAAGGTAGTATGATATTCCTTTGTCGCTCCATTCCATGCCGTATGTGTGAAAAGCCGTTTCCACGTCCGGAACGCTGCGTGACATTGACACTTTCTCAGCCGAGCCGTCAAGTGTAGCCGTAGTGTGTACTGCCCCGTAGATTATGTTCTTGTCACAACCGACATATTCCATTATGTCAAGCTCCGAGTAATATGGATGGGCCTTTCTTCCGAAGAACCAGATGGCCGGCCATATGCCGTTGCCTCCGGGAAGCTTGGCGCGAACCTCGACACGTCCACGGCTGATTTCCTTTTTCCCGCTTGTTGTGAGCCTGCCGGAAGTGTAGTCGCCGATTTTCTGGCCCTCTCCTGTCTTGATTGCGCGTATGACCAGCTTTCCGTCACGCAGGAACACATTGTCACGGCTGTCGGTATAATTCTCCCATTCATTGTTGCCCCATTTCCCTATGCCGGTATCATAGTTCCATGAGCGTGTGTCCAACGCATGCCCGTTGAACTCATCGTGCCACCAAAGCTCTTCGCCATTGAGAAAAGGGTATGAGTCCTGTGTGACCTGGACTTTCTTTGTGCATTTCCCGCTCCGGTCTCCGTCAGTCTGCCTTAGAGTCACATTGTGAAGCCCTTTGCGGACTATATAGCATGTTACTGTGCTTCCTTGCCATGTGCTTCCGTCTGCTGTCCATTCATATGTGGACGACGGGGTCTGGTTTGCTGCGGTCAGTTTGAAGAAATTGGGACTTTCTCCGTCGCTCTCTACCGTAAAGGAGGCTTCAAGCTTGTTGTCTTTGTGGCAGCTTGTGCAAGATGCGGCTGCGCAAAGGATGGCGGCGGGAAGAGCCGCCATCACTATTGTTCTGAAAATTCGTGTCATGTTGTCTGTCTATAGGTTCATGGCTTTATATACGGCTTGTGTCAGTGAGGATGCCGGGTCGTCCGTGTCGTATTCAAGCATCCATACGAACATTCCTCCCGCGGAGTTTTCCTTCACCAGGGATGCCTTGTATTCCACACTGCATTCCGGAGCGGAGACGCCCACATACCACAGGCCTCCTGTGCCCTGGCTGAGCATGTTCTTGGACGGTGCTGACTGGTCCATCTTGACAATCTCGCTGTACGGGAAATATGACAGGTATGAGTCGATGTCTCCCCATGTGGCGGACACTCCGGCCGGTATGTCGTATTTGATTCCGAATGCTCCTATGCCGATGAGAATCTTTTCGGCAGGAACTCCGTATGTCACGAATCTTGAAATGTTGTCGCTGATGTTCCAGTCGGCGGCATGAGGGCATGGGGTAAGGTCTGTGCTTCCGAAATGCATGAGGTTCATCCAGTCCAGGCGCGTCACAGAGCCGAGCCATGAGAACTCGTAGTTGTTCCAAGCCTGCGGGACGGAAGCTGTGATGAAGAATCCTCCGCGTCCGGTATTTTCAGGCAGAGGCATCGCTTCACCAAGCTCATTCATGAATGCCGCAAGTTCCTCTTCATTTGAAAGGCCTCCGAAATCGTTGTTGAGGTTATTGATGTAGATGTTCACTCCGTCCATGTCGTATTGCTCCACGAATGACTTGATTTGTGCTATGAGTCCAGTACGCAGGGCAGGGTCGGCCGCTACGGTGTTGAATGCGGTCTCGTTATATATTCCTGTTCCTCCCGGAAGCACGAGGGTTCCTGTTATGTCGATTATCACATAGACTCCTTCGTTATGTGCGAGGGAAACGGTCGTCTTCAGGCTGTTCAGGGCTGCGGCGTCAGGAAGGGTCAGCTGCCCGTCTTCCGTATTTACGGTAAGGGAGCTTATCATCAGGTGCGTGATGTGGTCCCATTGCACGGAAGCTGCCGTTGCCGAAATGCCGAGCACTCCCATGGCCACTCTCTCATATTCTTTCGGTTCGAACGGCTTTGTCACCGTGACGTTTGATGTCCTGTAGTTCACAATCCCGTTTCTCTCGGCCTCGAAACGCAGTATGAAAGGCTCCGGGCTTGTCACTTCATATTCGAGAGTGCGCCCCGTGCTCACTGTCTGTCCGTCTATCAGCCATCTGCAGGCAGTTCCCTCCGAAGGGGCTACCTGGGCGGTGAATCTGAGGGTGTCACCGATGTTGCACACATTCGTGGCCGCCCAGTCCATGTAGATGTATGGTGTCTCGTCATCAGCAAAGACCGGATTGCTGACTTTTTCGCTGCATGATGCGCAAAAGCATGTGCAGGCAATGAGTATGCATATGTATCTGAAAATTTTCATGTGATTTGTTGTTTTGGCAGGTAAATCCTGCGGTTACTGCTTGTCCCACCATACGCCCTCGGTCCAGTCATATCCCGGAACTCTTGCGATGGCTTTCCTGTAATTGTCCGGATTCATTATCTGCTCTTCGACCGGATAGGTGAGCCGGCGCGGGGTCTTCCCGTTTGACTGGTTGCGTGCAGGCTGGTAGTTCGTGAATATGATTTCAGGTATCCCGGTGCGTCTCCAATTGGCGAAAGATTCGAACGGGTTGAGCACAAGTCCTACCCACATCTGCATGTTGATTTGTTCGAGTTCGCTTCCGCTGCGCAGAGGATTGGCCTGTATGAATCTTGTGACATCCGCTTCTGACGGGGCAGGAGCACCATAGACTGTCATCATTTCTACGGAAGCCCTGAGTGCCTTGCTGAAATGCTCTGCGGGAGTTCCGTCTCCAAAGCCCCATCTGTAGGCTGCCTCGGCAAGCAGAAGCTCCACTTCCGCATAGCTCATGTTGACATATGGCGCATCCAGGGCCATCAGCCATACGGAAGGCTGGAGGAACTGGTATTTCGGCTCGACAATGAAGTCCTGTCCGTTGAGTTTTATTGTCATCTCCGGAGTCACGACGGTCGGGTCATCGCCATAGTTCTCCCAGTCGAAACGGTCTGTATATCGTGCCATTTCCGTATAAGAGCGTGTTTTCTCATATACGAGGTCTGTTATGTCGGTGCCGTCCTCGAGGTAGCATGCACCGTATATCCTGATTCTCGGGTCCGAGGTCTGCTCCATGTATGAGATAAGTTTGCGGGAAAAGCGGAAATTGCGCGGCTCGGCCCTGAACCTGTTTGATAGGGCGTTTCCTCTGCCGGGACCGGCTGACGGATTGGCGAAATTCTCATATTTGATTCTGCACAAGTCCGCATTGCTTTCCATTACGCCGTTTTCTATGGCTATGCGTGCCTCTTCCTTGGCTTTGTCCGGATTGACTTTAATCAGTCTCAGGGCGAGGCGCAGGCGCAGCGAATTGACATATTTCCTCCACTTGGCCGTGTCGCCGTCGTAATATTGGTCGTATTTGATTAAATCCGTGCCTTTGCGCAGTTGCGCGTCCGCTATCTCAAGCTGACGGAAGAAGTCGTTGTATATTTCTTCCTGGGTGTCGTACTTCGGCTTGTATTGTCCGGTATAATATCCTTTCCCGGCTTCAGAGTAGGGGATGTCACCGTACATGTCGGTGAGTTGCGCAAAAGTATATACGAGCATCAGGCGTCCGGCGGCATTGATGTTTGCCTGTGCAGGGTCGTCCTTGGTGCGCTCAACTATATCTACAAGACCCTTGGCCATGCGTGTGTATCTCTGGAGCCACAGTTCGGCCATGTAGGAGTCGTTCTTGATTCCGCAGCATCCGTATTCGACCGTGCCCCAGTCTCCGCACCATTGCTGGACGAAGCCTCCGGGATACATGAAATGCCTGTGCCATTCCTGCCAGTCGTTTGTCAGTGTCATCTGGAGTGTCGGCAGCAGGAGGTTAGGGTCCATGTCTGTGGATTTCGTCGGATCTGAATTGAGGTCGCCGAAATCGCTGCAGGATATGGCTGCCGCGCCCAACGACAACGCTATGAATATTGTCTTGAAATTGAGTTTCATGATTTCAGATGTTTAATTCGTGAACATGTTAGAATGACAGCTTCAGGCTGGCTCCGAATGAGCGTCTTGACGGTAGGGAGCCGTACTCGAATCCCTGTCCGTTGCCGTTGTTATAGCTTGACTCCGGGTCAATGTTCGGTACGCTTGACCAGATTGTCCAGAGGTTTCTTCCGTAAAGGGAAAGGCTCACTCCGGAGAGCGGTGTCTTTTTGAGCAGCTTCCTGTCAAAGCTGTAGGTGAGGGAGAGTTCCCTGAGCTTTATGAAAGATGCGTCATAGATGAAAGGCTCAGGAGTTCCTGCATTCTGGAAATTGGCCCAATAGTCCTGAGGGTCAACTGGGGTCGTGTTTGGTGCCCACTGCGGATTATCTTCAGTGCCTATGTTGACCACGCCTTTTCCTATGAGCCCTCCTGTCGGTGTCCATGCACTTTCAAGTACATTGGCCTGCTTGCGGAGTTCTTCAGACTCGTACCATTCGCGCCGTCCCTCAAGCGTTGCCGTTGCAGTTCCGTTCATGTGTGCCATCATGCTGCTCATGGAATAGACCTCTGCGCCGTATTTCATGTCGAAGAGCGCGCTGACGGTTACGCCGTAGAATGAGAGCGAGGTGGAAAGCCCGGCAGTCCAGTCATAGACTCCGTTTCCGAGCACCTCGATGTCGTTTCCAACCATAGGCAGGCCGTTTGCGCCGTAGATGACTTCTCCGTTTTCATTGCGCTGGAGTTTCTTTCCCAGGATTACTCCGTAGGACTCTCCCTCCATTGCGGCTATCATGGCGTTGGCCCAGCGTGCGTTGGCGAGGGTGTAGGTGGATATTGCCGGATGGAGCGACTCGACCATGTTTATGTTGCGTGCGAAATTGACCGTGGCGTCCCAGAAGAAATTTTTCCTGTCGAATATGACTCCGTTCAGGCTCAGCTCGATACCCTTGTTGGAGATGCAGCCGCTGTTGATTGTAGCCATGGGGAAACCTGTAGTTGTGGAAATGGGCAGGCTCATAATCTGGTCTTCCGTCTTTGCGCTGTACCATGTGGCATCAAGCCCGAGCCTGCTGTTGAACAGGCGGATATCTGCGCCGACCTCCCATGAATATGTGCGAGTAGGCTTGAGGTCGAGTTTGGGAATGCTTGGGGATGTGATGTCTCCGAGCGGTTTGCCGTTGAGTGTGTAGTCGAGCACTCCGTAGTTGAGATTGAGCATGTAAGGGTCAGTGTCGCCTCCTACCTTGGCCCATGAGGCCCTGACTTTTCCGAATGAGAGAACGCTGTGGTCTTTGAGGAGGTTGGAGAACACGAAGCTTCCGGATACGGACGGATAGCAATAGGAGTTCAGGCCTTTGGCGAGCGTGGATGACCAGTCGTTCCTGAGTGTCACATCCAGATAGAGCAGGTCGTTGTAGCCGAAGTTGACCGCTCCGTAGAGCGAACGCACCTGTTTGCGGGGATGGCTGTATGTGAGTGACTGGGACACATAGTTGGTTATGCTCTGCATGCCCGGGATTATCTCGTTTGTCCCTTTGTTGGTGAAAGCTTCCTGGTCATAGAACATCAGGTTGCCGCCTATGAATGCGGAGAAATCGAATTTTTCCGCGAATTTTCGTGAATATCTCAGCATGGCCTCGAGGTTGGACTCTGCCACGCTTATGTTGTTCTCGGTCATCTCTCCCTGCATTGCGGTAGGGGTGTACGGGGATGAGTATTCGGTCATGCGGAATTTGTAGAAGTCCGTTCCGGCGCGCAGCTGAAGGTCAAGCCCGTCTATGAACTCATAGTTTGCCTGGATGTAGCCCATGACCCTGTCTTTGTGTGACTTGTTGCTCATCTTGTTGATTGACCAGTATGGGTTTATGCGGTATATGTTGCCTCCGTTCCAGTCCTGGTATTTGCCGTATGCGTCCGTATAGCCCTCGGAAAGCCATCTCTGGTCGAAGTTCGGGGCGAGTCCTATGAGCGCAAGGCCGACATTGTTAGGTGAGTCTGAGAGCGCGGGCCTGTTCTTGACGTTTTCCATCACATAATTGACGCGTGTCTCTATGCGGAATCTCGAGGTGAGCCTGCCGCTTGCCTTTACCATGAATGAAGTCCTGTCCATTCCGGACTCAGGCACTATGTCATTGTTGCGCATGTCGGAGATGGACACCCTGATGTCGGCTTTTTCACCTCCAGCCGTGAGTGAGAGGGAGTTGGTGAATGTCGTGCCTGTCCTGAAGAAGCTTGATATGTTGTCCGGGACATTGGCATATGGCTTTGTCTGTCCGTTGTATATCGGCATGCTCAGGCCCGGGTCCATTTTTGCGCCCCATGCGCTTTGTGATACTCCGCGTCCCACTTCAAATGTGGTGGGAAGTTCCCCGTTGCGGCCGGCCCCGTAAACTCTCTGGTAGTCATCGAATTTTGAAAGCTGGTTCACTATGTCGACGCTGGTGCTGAAATCTACTCCGATTCCTTTCTTTGTGGCGGACTTGGTGGTGATGAGTATTACTCCGTGAGTTGCGCGCGAGCCGTAAAGGGCTGCTGCTGAGGCCCCCTTGAGTATGGAAATGGATTCGATGTCATCCGGGTTGATGCTTGAAAGTCCGTCTCCCATGTCATATCCGCCCCATTGTCCGGCGCTTCCGAGCTGTGAATTTTCCATCGGCACGCCGTCAATCACATATAGGGGCTGGTTGTTGCCTGAGAGTTCCCCGTTTCCTCGTATCACTACGCGTGTCGAGCCTGAGGGGCCTGCCGTTGTGGATGCTATGTCCACTCCGGGGACTTTTCCTGAAAGGGCACCGATGGCATTTATCGGGCGGGAGGCGTTTACTTCGTCGCCTTTTACTTCAGTTACGGCATATCCGAGGGCTTTTGTCTCCCGTTTCACTCCAAGTGCCGTGACTACCACTTCGTCAAGCATCTTGCTGTCCGGCTTCATGGTGATGGTGACGGCTCTGTTGCCGTTTTCTGCGCTGAGGGTTTCTTCAATGTAGCCGAGACAGGCGGCCGTTATCAGGCATGGCCCGTCAAGACGCAGTGTGAAATTTCCGTCTGAGCCGGTTGTGGTGCCGTTGGTAGTTCCTTGCTGGAATACGCTTGCGCCTGCTACGGGTTCCCCGTCCGTGGAGAAGACTGTTCCATGTAGTGTGAAACCGTTCTGTGCAAAGAGGGCGGTGTGTAACGTGAGCAGCATGAGGAATGCTGACAGCCGCCACAATGCCGGCACCCTGCTTTGCAAGATGGATTGCATGTGTCTGGTTTGCATGTCATTAGTTTTTAGTGGGTTAATCTTGGGCTATGTTTCGGATGGCCTTGCCGTTCCGTTAGCCTGCCACTGCAAAATTATAGATTATGCAAACCAGTGAAATCGTTATTTGCGTATTCTTTTCCTCAAATTGCGCAAAATAGGTGTTGTGTCATGCAGGTTATATTAACTCAGCACAAGCATGATGATTTGGGCGGAAATGACGCGCAGGAAGATGCTTATCGGATAGACAGTCGCATATGCCACTGACGGCTCGTCACCTTCTACGGTCGTGTTGGCATAGTTCAGGGCTATCGGGTTGGCCATTCCTCCGCACAGCATGCCGACATTTCGGGCATAGTCGGTCTTGAAGAACCTGGATGCGGCGAATCCTACAATGAGCACTGGTATCACCGCGAGGGCGAAGCTTATCCCGACCCATGAGAGACCTTCCATCGTGAATACCTTTGCGAAAAAGCCTGCACCGGCGCTCAGACCCAGTCCTGCGAGATAGATGGTTATTCCGAACTGCCTGAGCATCAGGTTGGCGCTCATCGTGGTATAAGTGGTAAGGTGGAATCTCGGGCCGAAAGCTCCCATGAGTATTCCCACGATTATCGGGCCGCCGGCTATGCCGAGCTTTACTGGCACGCTGATTCCAGGTATGGCGATAGGGATGCTTCCGAGAATCAGTCCCAGCACGATACCTATGAATATGTTGAGAAGATTCGGGTCTTTAAGCTTGCGTGATTCGTTGCCGAGGATTACGCTTACGTTGTCTATTGCCTTGGCTTCTCCGACAATTGTCAGCTTGTCGCCCATCTGAAGCCTGAGTGAACGTGACGGGAGCAGGTCTATGCCGGCCCTGTTTACGCGCGTGATGTTGATGCCGAATGAGTTGCGCAGTCTCAGTGAGCCGAGCTTGGCACCATTTATCTCCGGCTTTGTCACAAGCACATGGCGTGATACAAGCTGGTTGTCAATTGAGTTCCAGTCGATGTCTTTCTTGTTCCAGTCCACATTCTCGCGGTTGCCGAAAATTGTCCTTATGCGCTCGACGTCTTTCTTTCCGGAAATCACAAGCACATGCTCGTCCTCTTCTATTATAGTCTCGGATGTCGGGATTATGACTTTGCCGCCTTTCCATACCCTTGATATGACGAACTGCACATCGGCATTTTCGCGTATTTCCTTTATGCTCTTTCCAAATATGGCCGGATTGTTCACATTGTATTCAACCACAAAAGTGTTGTCTCCTGAGGGGTCATATGGCTTTTGTGTTGTTTTTGTAGCGGATGCTGCGCGCAGTATTACAACGCACAATATGACTCCTACGAGACCGGCAGGGTAACCTACAGCACAGGCCATCGCCATGTTGTTGGCTGTTTCCGCGTCTTCCGGATGAACCTGCAGGAGGGCCTGCTGGGCTGCTCCGAGCATAGGAGTGTTCGTGACCGCCCCGGAGAAAAGTCCCATGGCTTCGGAAAGCGGAATGCCCGTCGTCCAGTGTATGGCGAGCATCATGAGTGTGCCTGTAACCAGAAGAGTAAGGGCAAGCAGATTCAGTTTGACGCCGCCTTTTTTCAGTGAGGAGAAGAAGCCCGGTCCGACCTGCACACCGAGAGAGTAGATGAACAGGATAAGTCCGAAGTTCTGTGCGAGAGCAAGCATGTCCGGGTCAATCTGCATGCCGAAATGTCCGGCAATGATTCCGGCGAAGAACACGAAAGTGGAGCCGAGGCTGATTCCGTATATCTTTACGCTGCCCAGAGCCACTCCCGCGGCACATATGAGCGAGAGCACGAGTATTGCCTGTATGAAGGTCTGTTGGGTGAATATTTCTGACAGCCAGTTCATTATTTCTGTTTTAATGGGGATTTTTGGTTCGGGGGAGGATGCCTGTCCGCAATGCAGTGCCCCGTGTCAGTATATGAGCAGTCCGGCAACTCCTCCCGCTATGATTGCGAGAATCGGGTTGAGCTTGAACCACAGTGAAGCGACAAAAGCCACGGCAAACAGTACCCAGCTTTTCCAGTCCGGGAAATTGTCCGGTGTGACAAGGATTACGGCCGCCGCTCCAATCAGTCCGACAACGGCAGGCTTGAGCCCGTTCATGACACCTGTGAAAATGGTGTTTCCGCTGAATTTCGTGTATGCCTTGCAGAGCGCGAGCACTATGATGAAGGACGGCAGCACTACTGCGAAAGTGGCTGTAAAGGAGCCGAGCACACATAGGAGGTCTCCTGCCCCGCTGTGGGCGAGAACGTCATATCCGACATAAGTCGCGCAGTTGATGCCTATCGGTCCCGGTGTCATCTGTGAAATCGCAACGATGTCAGTGAATGTGCCCTCGTCGAGCCATCCGTGCACTGACACTATCTGTGTCTGTATGAGCGAGAGCATGGCGTATCCTCCGCCGATTGTGAACATTCCTATGACAAAGAATGTGAGGAACAGTTCTGCGAATATGATGATGAATGTCATTTGCAGCCCTCCTTTTTCTGGTTGCGGTATGCTATTGCAACGGCAACTGTTATGACTGTGAGCAGGATATATATCGGCGAGAGGTTGAGGAACGCCACAGCCGCAAGCGTAGCGGCAGAGAGCATCCAGGCCCACCATGTCTTGTTGGCCGTCTTGGCCATGTTTATCATCGGAATGGCTATAAGTGCGACGGTCACCGGCCTGATGCCCTTGAAAATCTTTGTGATTACAGGGTTGTCCTGATAGCCGCTGAAAGCCATTGCTATGGCGAGGATTATGATGAATGACGGAAGTATGCTGCCTATGGTGGCAACGATGCTTCCGCGGGTGCCTCTGAGGCGGTAGCCTGTGAATATGGACATGTTGACCGCAAGCAGTCCGGGAGCGGATTGGGCCAGGGCTATTATGTCCGTAAATTCTTCTTCCTGCATCCACTGGCGGCGTATCAGCTCGTCACGTATCAGGGGCAGCATCGCGTAGCCGCCTCCCAATGTGAATGCCCCTATTTTTGCGAATACCAGAAATATCTGAATGTATGATGCCATATTTTTCTGTGTTTGCTCCGTCGTCCGCTCCTTCTGTCGCGAGGAGCAGATTCTGAGAATCAGCCGGTTGACCCGTTTTTGCCGTCTCAGGCCGGAATAAGGCTGCAAAAGTAGAAAATTTTCCCGAAACTCCGGTTTAATCTTGGAAAAACGGCAAAAATGGGGATAAAATGCTTAGAAAAGCGGCAGAATCTACCCGTTTTTGTATTGGAAAAGCGGCATAATGGTTGTTGCTTTGAAGGTAATTATGTGTGTTATAATGTGTTATGTCTTATTATTCTTTCGTGAAGTTCACCGGTGTCTTTTCGGCAATATTGCAGGTTGATTAAGATTATAAATCATAACAAAGGCTTATAAAAAAGGGGACATCAAAAGTGAATTTGACGTCCCCTTGATTATTCAGGTTTCAATATCTGCTACTTGTCAGGAAGAGCTACCTCTACCCAATCAATTCCGGCGTCACCCTTGTTGTCGCGGCCCTGGTTGCGCACGTCAGTCTCTCCATAAAGAGTATTGCCACGTCCTGTAGCATCCTCGATTGTTGCGCCTGAACCCTGGGTAAACTTCCAGTATGAGAACAGGAACGGTGTCTTAGGATCTACGGAGTAAAAGTGATTAGGCTCCTGAAGGTCTGCTTCTGTCAAAGCCTTGTTCCTCCAAATACGTATTTCGGTCATCTTGCCATGGATGTCACGGTTGCTGTCGTAAGAATAGCCCATCCAGAAGCATCTGTTGCCGTCAGGCTCATAGCTCCATGCCGGTGACAAATTGACAGAACTCATATAAGTGAAGTCGTGCTCTTCAATCTTTGTTCCATCAACAAACAGCGTAACGACGCCATTGGCAAATGACACGGCAAGATGATACCATTTCTTCGGTTGGAAATCATATGAGTAGTTATGGTTGCCGTATGCTGTCGCCACCTGAAGATGATTGATGCTATTTCCTACGTCACCCATACGGAGAAGATATTTGCCCTCAATACCCATAATGGTCATGATGCCGCCTGCAGCTTTGTCGAAATCATCGAAATAAACCATGGCCTCCATCGTGAAATACATCAGTGTTCCGATAGGCTCTCCTTCCCACTTAGGGAACAGACGGTTACCTGTCATGTCTGCTGCCCACCTGATGAGCGTCTCAATCTGAGTTACATTTATAGAAGCAACGAGAGGTTCCTCACCGTCTTTTGCATCTGTCTGAGTGAAAGTCACTACAGCCGCACGCTTGCCGCTCTGAAGTGCGCTTACAGTGAAATATTCTGAACCGTTCTCTTTCTTGGCATGGCTTATCCATCCGCTTGTCTCAGAAGTGATTTCAATCTTATATGCGACATTGGATGTCACAGGGATTGCCACAGTCTCACCGTCCATTGAGGCGGTAAAGTTTGTTCCGTCGGTATAGAGGACATGCTTGGCTTCCTGAAGAACATTGATTTCCACATCGGCAGCACCTTCAGTTGAAACAGTGACGGTAGCGCTGCGGTCATCCAGCTCGGCAAGAGCCTCATAAGAAAGTTTGAGAACTGCTCCGGAACCGTTCTCACCTGGAAGTGCAACCACATATTTCAGCCACTGGGCCTCTGCTGAACCAAGGTCCACGACAGCATTGATGTCACGATAATTGGCATCAGTTGTCACGTTAAGTGAAATCTCGCCGCGATTATGGTCGAGCACGATTTCAGTCTGGTCAACCTCAAGCGCAATGACTTCCTTTGCCAAAGACTTGATGACAAGGTTCTCATGAGCCTCACCGGCAGTGAAAGTATAGACAGCCTCAAGGTCTGCTCCGGTCTCATTTGCTGCGACAGTGAATTTTACGATGTCTCCATCTTCACCTGTGGTGGCAGAAGGAGTCACCCAGGAAGAGTAATCCTCAGTTGAGGTAAGAGTCCAGTCTGCTGAACTTGTCACCATCACTGAAAAAGCACCTCCTTTGCCGTCGAGGGTCTTGCTCTGTGCCGAGAGTTCAATGCTGTCCTTGGCTGAAGGCCCGTCAACAGGTTTCTCCGAACATCCGAAGAAAGCCAATGCAGCTGCTGCCAAAAGTATAATTTTCTTCATTTCAATAGGATTAGTATATTAGTGTCAATTAATTAAAGGTCGTAACGTTTAGGGTCATATTTGCCTTCGCCTCTCTTGTGATATACTCCGGTAGGCTCTACAAGGTTACAGTCATAGCATCCCTTTGCAAAGGCCTGCATATAATCCTTGACGCGATAGAAGTTCGAGTTGATTCCACCTGTACCTGAAGGGTCAAATGCAAACCACATGCACCATCCGTATCCCTGCTCTTTTGCCGCACGTGCGCTGCTTTCCGAGATGCTTCCGCGACCGAGGTTACATTCAATTGACATGAAGCTGCAGTTTGCATATGACATGTCAGAGAATGGACGGGATGCTCCGCCGTAGTTGGCTACATAGAAATCAACAAAATTCGAAGGGGTGTACTCTGCCTGAGTCTCCTGATCTGTAACGGAGGTGGCGGTATATAACGCGCCCCACTGGAAATATGAAATTTCAGTAGGCCATGAGCATACGCGCTTCAGCTCTTTCTTCAGCTCATACATAAGGCGGGAACCTGCAGCGGCTGAAGCACTGGAAGTGAACCACTTGTTGCTGCCGTCAGGATATCCTGAATACTCGTCGTCGAGGTTCACGCCGTCAAGCTTGTACTCCTTGCATGCCTGGGCCACCTCTTTCGCCCATTCCTTGGCACCCCAGTCGGAAAGTTGGCATAGACCTGCCGCATCGTGGTTGCCGAGAAGACCGAGATATACCTTTATGCCCGCTTTTCTTAGAGGTTGGATATAAACATCAGACTCATCAAGAAGAGCCTGTACGTTAGGGTTGTTGTGAAGATATACTACGTCATCAACGGAGTTGTAGTTGATGTTTGCCGCAAAGAGAATCACGGCGTCGAAGAAATAAGAGCCGTCAGACATCTTATACTCGAGCGCGTTGAGAGGGTTGGTGTCATTTACCTCAAAGTAAAGGACGTTTTTGATTGGCTTGGGATTTGACTTCATCACAACAAGATTGACACGGCTGTCGTCACCCTTTACGGTAGCGGCTCCGGACTCAACCTTAACTACGAGAGGAACAAGATAACCTGTACCGAATTCAATTTCACTTGCGTCAAGGGCGATTGTAAGAGTATTTGTCTCGGTCTCTCCTGCCTTGGCAGCAAGCTCTCCCTCAATTGTCACTTTATCGGCAGGGAAAAGTTCATGGGCCTCCCCGTTGAGATAGTTGTACTCAGCGAGATACTCAGGGTCCACTGAAACTGAAAGGACTACGTTCTTTGTCACCGCAGACTCAAAAGTCACATTGACACTTGCTGAAACATTTGTCTCAGACTTGACAAAGATTGTAGTGTTGTCCCCAACGCAGTTGAACAGGCCTTTCACTCCGTCAGTTCCGCCTCCATTTCCCTTGGCAGCCTGAGAAACCATAATCTTTACAGCTTCTGCATTTCCTGCAGTGAAAGTGATACGTCCGAGAAGCTCGTCTGACGTAGTGTTCTCCTTTGCATTTACAGTCAAAGTGTTGCCATCCTTGGTGGCCTCAATCCACTCGGGAGCAGTGAACGCCCACTCATCAGCATCTGTAGTGACCTTGAGGGTCACATCCTCATTGCCTGAGGCGAGAAACTCAATTGCCGAAGACGGATCCACGGACAGAGTATTTGTTTTCTCCAGCCCATCGTTGCAGGAGACAAGGGCCATGGCAGCAACGGAAAGTGCCGCAAGACCATTGAAAATGTTTTTGAATTTCATAAAATCTTAATTGGTTTATAGTTGTTTGCTTTATGATTCTATTTTACAGGAAGCGCAACCGGATACCACAGGAGGTCATGGTCTGCAGTCAGGTCGTTGCCATATATTGACCAGTCCTTTATGGTCTTTCCCTCACCTTCATTGAATTTCCAGTATGCAAGAAGGCTCGGGTCGAACTTGCCGGTCTCCTTGTCCGGATATAGCTTATAGAAATGGTTCGGAGCGGCTATCTCTTCCGCTGACAGCACACGGTTCCATACCCTGGCCTCAGCAATCATACCGTCAAGATAGCGTTCGTTGTTGTATGAATATCCAATCCAGAAGCAACGTGGCTTATTGTCCATCTCATCGGAATGAGGCACTTTAAAATTGACTGAGGTGAAATATACGTTCTCCGTCTGTCCGTCATTGCCCGGCCTGCTTCCTATAAGAGAGCAATCCTTTTCTATCTTGAGACGGCCGTCAAGATAAACCTTGACATATCCCTTGTCAAAAGTCATGGCGATATGATACCATCTGTCTGCGCGAAGCTGAAGAGATGCATCAGAAAGGTTTCCCCGATATGTGGTTGCATCATCAACGTCCCTTTTTGAAAGGGCTATCTGAAGCTGGTTCTTTGGAAGCTGGGCGTCACCGATACGGATAAGGCAATGGTCCTCAATCCCCATGATGGTTTCAATTTCCTTGTTATTGAAGCCATGGCAATTAATCAGTGCCTCCATGGTGAATGTCTCAAGATTCTCCACCTCATTGAACTCGCCCCACTCCGGCCATGCGCAATTCGATGTCATGTCTCCTACCACATTCACAAGCGAAGCCTCTTTGACAACATAGTAGATTGTCTTGGCACGCGAAAGCACATCAATGTCATTTGAAGCCACTGTTACAGGAAGGACATAGGTCTTGGTATAGTCAAGCCCCTGGTCAACGCCAAGATTGGTGAAAGAAAGTGCTGCCTTGCCACTGGCTACATCGCCAGACCGGATTACGACTTTCATGTCATCCATCTTGTAATGCTTTTCCGGCAGCAGCAGGGCCTCCTGGTCATAATAAGCCTCACGATAAGTGTCAAGAAGCTCAGGAGAGGCTGTAAATTCAGCCTCTATATCAATGGCGGCAGGTGATGCGATTCCTACGGAAACCTCGCGGACAAGAGTAGTAATGCCCTCGTCTGTAGCAACCCTGACCTCATTCTTCAAATCAGTCGCGATGAAAAGATGATTTTTCAGCAACTTTTCCTCCGTTTCGCAACCTGCGAACAGGACTGTTGCCAAAACAGCCAATATTATTCTATTAGATTTCATCGTATTAGTTTTATGTTTCGTAAATTATTCTGTCACAACAGGATTCATTATGGTAATGGCTGCGCGCACATTCTTGTAAATCTGTTCCTGACGATAGTAGTCATCATATGCATTGCCTACAGAAATGCCATAAGGAGTGAAGTTCGAGCTGTTTTTCTCTTTGAGAACCCACTCTGCAGCCACTTGAGGCGTAGCTCCTGTCTGCTCAGGCGTAGCCACTGAAGGCACAGTCGTCTCAAAAACGACGCGGCGCTGCTTTTCAGGAACATAGCTGAGAATACGGGTTACCTGCTTGTTTATTTCAACGGCAGAAGTGGAACCCTCTGTTGACACGACCATATGATACATGCTGTCGTCAATCAGTTTCTTGTATTCAGGGTCGGTATATTCGATGTTACGGATAGTTCCCCTGAGAATGATTATCGCATCCGGATTAGCCTTATGCCAGTCGCACACGACACCAAGGAAGCCTTTCTGCATATATGCACGGTTGCCGGAGGTATTGCCCTCAAAAGACACTACCACGCCTGCAAATCCATATTTGCTGAAATTCTCAATTTGGGCCTGTGTCTTTTCCTTAAAGAAAGCCTCCGCTTCAGCAGCCGTACCTGCAGGTTTCCCAGCATCAACTTTTGCATCCTCAAGCGCGGTCCACTCTTCCTCTATTACGGCAAAATCAACATAAAGGAGTGTCCTGGTCCCTTTTGTCTCATATACTTCACGAATTTCACTTGCTAATGAAGAGTGAAGATTCCCTGCATACTTTATGTAAATGAAATCGGCGCTGTCCGGCATATTCATAAGGTGCTGAGGGCGGGAAACAGGTGCATCAGCTGTTCCAAGCATACCCAGAATCATCACATTATGCTCCGTATTCTTATATGCCTTGACCGCAGCCAGGTGATTCGCATAGCCGTCCGGGTCCGATTCAGACGGGCGCTGAGGCATATAGCTCAAACTTTCCGGCTTTACCCAGTCGCTGCAAGAGACAAGGGCAAGCATAATTGTAAAAAACAATATTCTTTTCATACCAATTATCTTTAAATAATCATTACTTACCCAATCCAGGCTTGCAGTCCCACCACAGGCGGGTCGCATACTGGTCTTTGCCTTTCAAATAGTTGCTGATGGCGAAATCCAAGTTCAGGCCGTTATTGGACCTTTCAGATATCGGATAAGGCATGCGTCTTGCGCCAAGTACAGGGTCAACCTCGCCCTTGTCACATTTGTTGCCTTCCCCGTCAGCAGGGAAAAATACCGGATAGCCGGTACGGCGGTGGTCAGCCCAAGCCTCATTGCCGAGGTTGAAGTTCGCAATCCATTTCTGGATGATGATTCTTTCCTGCTTCTTCTCAACATCAGCAGCCTCGTCCCATTTTATTGTGACATCGGTAAGAGGAGTTGAATAGCTGTTTGATGAATTTCCGGGATCCTGGTATGCTCCGAGCTTCAGCTCATCATTCGCAAGATATGAATCGGCTCCTGATATTCCCCACTGGCTGAAAGAAAGCCTGATTCCTTCATTATAGAACTCCTCTGCACTGCCACCCATATTGAAGCCGAATACTGCGCTTGCCTCTGCCTTGAGGAAGGCCACCTCGGCAGCATTCATCCACTGCACAGGATCTGCCGGGCTGACATTCACTCCGGAATACTTGTAACCGACTGACATAAGTGACGGCTTCACGACAGTAACACGGATACCGACATAGTCAACATTATCAAACATAGACGGCACGAAATATTTTGCACGGCGAGGGTCCTCATAGCAATTCATATAGTGGACAATATCTGCCGCAACATGGGTGTCACCTCCGGTATTCACACCTGAAGGCTGGTTATATTTCACGGCCGTATAGATAGGATTGCCTTTGTCACCGAAAGCCTTGGCCTGCAAAGCCGCGTTGTCGGCATTTGAGGTAAACACTCCAATCTCGTGGCTCACGGCCTCCTCGGCATATTTCTGCGCTTTGGCCTGGTCAGCATATACGATACGCATCGCAAGGCGCAGCTTGAGTGAATTGGCCAATTTGCACCATTTCACTGCCGTACCGTCATATACGGGGTCCGCTTTAGGAGAAATCCTGTTCAGCTGGTTCTCAGTAAGTGTGGAGATTGCCTCATCAAGCTCTTCAAACATCCTGTCATAGACCATTTCCTGTGAATCATACTCTACTGCAATCTGTCCGCCGACCCCGATTTTCGAATACGGGATAGGGCCATATGTATCAGTCACACGGCTCATGGCCGCCACTTTGACAACCTTTGCGATTGCAAGTGTCATCGGGTCATCAGTAAGGTTCTCAAGCTCACGAAGGTTGGAGAACAATGTAGGTATAATCCTGTCGCTGGCAAGGAATACCCTTGTCCAGTCGTCGGTAGCATTGAAATTGTCGATGGTCTTCTCAAATCCTCCTGTGGTAGAATAATATCCTCCCATAGGACCTCCGAGAAGACAGTCAGTAAACTGGCAAGTGTTGATGTCGGTAGATACGACCGTAGAACTTATGGCAGCCAAAGTCGCACCGATATCATATCCGTCAGTTGCCATATCGTCCTTGCTGACCTGATATGGATTCGTGTTGATGTTCAAATAATTGCCGGTACAGGCCATCGGAAGTGCAGACAGCATCAGGATTCCGGCTTTCAATATATATCGTTTCATTTTCGGCAATCTTTAGAAATTGAGTCTTACATTAAATCCGAAGTTGCGGAGCGAAGGCATCATGAAGTGGTCGATACCCTGGTAATAGTTGCCTGTGGTCGCCACTGCCTCCGGGTCAAACGGAGCCTTGTTGTAAATCATCCACAAGTTGCGGCCGATAAGAGACAGGGTAAGGTCACACACGTCACCCAGCATCTTGCGAGGGAACGTATAGCCTATTGAAGCCTCCTGAAGACGCACGTTGGTTGCAGAATATGTATAGGCCGTCGGAATCGGATTGGAACCTCCTACCGTGCTGTACCATTTGTTTGCGTCAACCCAATCTGAACCATTGACTACGAATCCGCCTGCATCACGTGCAGCAGCCGAAGCCTCAGACACTCCGTAATAGTCAAGATAAGCCTGGGTGCTTGAATATACGATGCCGCCGAGACGGGCTGTAATCAAGAAGCCGAAGTTGAAATTCCCTACACGGAAATCATTTCTCCATGACATGTTCGCTTTCGGAAGCACGCTTCCAAGCTTGATGTAGTCTGCCGCCTTTTCTATGTTCTTGGTCGCTATCGTGCCGTCCTCTTTGACGTAGATGTCACCATTGGAATCATACTGGAAATCTGTCAGAGAATAAAGGTCTCCAAGAGTGCCTCCCTTCCTGAGGACAAAGTGAGCCTGGCCGATACCGTTCATGTCAAGCTGGTCAACGCTGAAGTATTCTCCGGTAGCGGGATTCAGCACATTGTCGGCAAGCGACATGATTTTATTCTCATTGGATGAAAGCGTATAATTCGTGTCCCATCTGAAGTTGCCCCAAGTATGGTTGAAGCCGAGGGCAAGCTCAACTCCCTGGTTGCGCACGTTTCCGGACTGGATATAAATCTCTGAAGAGCCTGAACCAGTGGAAATCTGAGGAGAAAACGTCTGGTTCAACGTATTTGTGTGATAATAAGTCACATCCAGGTTAAAGTCTTTCAGGAATCTCACGGTAAGTCCCACCTCAAGGGAATTTGTAAGCTCAGGTTTGAGGTCATAGACAGGATAAAGAGTCTGTACATTCCAGCCGAGATTACTTACATCCCATTTATATTGAGGGTTGGCTATGTAGCGTGCAAACGCGGTACCTACGGACGCATAAGAAGTACGGAGCTTTATATACTCCAGATTCTGCGGCATGTTAGGTATTATCTCTGAAATCACGACAGATGCTCCCACCGAAGGATAGAAGAAGGACTTCCTGTTCGAGTGAGGTCCGGCAAGCTGGGACGGCCAGTCATTGCGGGCAGTCACGGTCAGGTAGTATGTTCCCTTGAATCCTACCTCGGCAGAGCCGAAGACCGACTGTGTCTGCTCGCGCCATCCCTCCTGAAGCCTTGTCGTCTTCGGAGAGTTGCTTAAGTTCTGTATGTTGAACACATTGGCAAGCCCTGCCTTCTCATCAGACATTTCTCCGTCGGCGATAGGACCGCGGTTTTTCATGGCGTCATAGTACATGTCCGAGATGGAGGCTCCTATATTAGCCTGGAATGTCCAGTCATCGTTGAACCTCTTGTTGATATTCACAAGGGCATCTGCATATACCTGACGATCCTTTGACTGGCTGATGCCGTACAGGCCGTTCTGCGAGCCTTCTGTAAGCTGATTGAAGGTAGTCGCGTAGAACTTTTCGGTATATGTAGTGAAAGACTGGTCCATTCTCACCCTCCCGGACAGGCTAAGCCAATCAAGGATGTCGTATGAAAGTGACGCGTTCAGCATGAAGCGGTCCTTCTTGTTCTCACGAAGGTTGCGGTAATTAATCCAGTACGGGTTCTGCATTGTCATACCTGCATCACCTATTGGCCAATACTGCGTACTGAGCTTTCTTGAAGTATCATAGCGCTCGAATATCCTGACTGCATCCCAGTCGTTTCCTCTCGGGAACAGATATGCGCCGACCAGAGGGTTGTTGTATGTACCCTGGTTAATCATATTGAGGTCTTTCTGAAGAATATAGCTTGCTCCTACGTCAAGGTGCATCTTGTCATTCAGAAAGGCAGTCGTATTGCGGAAAGTGAAGTTGTATCTGTGATATCCGTTATTCGGAACAACTCCATAAGAATCAATGGCAGAACCTGATATATAAGTCTGGTTCTTATCATTTCCCATTGAAACGGAAATGCTTTCATTGTGTACGAATCCTGTCTGGAAGTAATCTTTTGCAGGATTGTAGTTCGGGTTATTGGCGCCATTCATCAAGTTGCCCCAGCTTCGTACTGTAGAGCCGATTGATGAGTTGAGGTCACCGGTGCCGTAACGGTTCTGGAATCTCGGAAGCACAAAAGGGTCCATTACCTCAACTCCGGCAGATACCGTTGCCGTAACTTTCCCGGCTTTGCCTTTTTTTGTGGTGATTACAATCGCACCATTGGCAGCGTCGGAACCATAAAGCGCCGCTGCCGCTGCTCCTGTGAGGACAGACATGGACTCGATGTCATCCGGGTTGATATCAGCTATCGGGTCAGAAGATCCCTGGGAACCAAATTGGGTGTCACCTTCTTTGGCAGACGTGTACATTGGCACACCGTCGATGACGTAGAGCGCATTTGAAGACTGCGAGATGGACT